>ERZ860590.526-NODE-526-length-30157-cov-11.003056_pt1 | contig 30157 bp, 25 predicted proteins | sample MGYA00509975_ERZ860590 | MGnify/ENA primary metagenome ERZ860590 (study PRJEB30046, sample SAMN00715250) | human gut metagenome | study: EMG produced TPA metagenomics assembly of the A metagenome-wide association study of gut microbiota in type 2... | reverse complement strand
CCGTTGTTCCGTGTCAGTGGTGGCGCATTATAGGGAGTTATTCCGGCCTGACAAGCGAAAAAGATAAAAACTTTATCGTTCGCTCATTTTTCAGGCAAAACATCTTAAATATAGTCTTTTCCGTCTAACTTATAGACAAAAACGAGCCCCGAAGGGCTCGTTTTATCATTTACTGGACGGCGACAATCCGGTCTTCATTAACTTCCAGGCGAATCACTTTACCCGGAACCAATTCACCAGACAGTATTTGCTGTGCCAGCGGGTTTTCGATCTGCTGCTGAATTGCACGTTTCAGAGGACGTGCACCATAGACCGGATCGTAACCGTTCTCGCTCAGCAGTTTCAGCGCCTCGTCAGAAATGTGGATTTCATAACCACGTTCTTCCAGACGTTTGTACAGACGTTTCAACTGAATCTGCGCAATCGAGGCAATGTGCTGTTCACCCAGCGGATGGAAGACCACCACTTCATCGATACGGTTAATGAATTCCGGACGGAAGTTATGGCTAACCACACCGAGCACCAGCTCTTTCATGTGCGCATAATCCAGTTCACCGAAGCGTTCCTGAATCAGATCGGAACCGAGGTTAGAGGTCATAATGACGACCGTATTACGGAAGTCGACCGTTCTCCCCTGCCCGTCAGTCAGACGCCCATCATCCAGTACCTGCAACAGAATGTTGAAGACATCCGGATGCGCTTTTTCCACTTCATCCAGCAGGATGACGGAATACGGACGACGACGCACCGCTTCGGTCAGGTAGCCACCTTCTTCATAACCGACATATCCCGGAGGCGCACCAACCAAACGAGACACCGAGTGTTTCTCCATAAACTCGGACATATCTATACGGACCATCGCCTCGTCGCTATCAAACATAAAGTTCGCCAGCGCCTTACAAAGCTCTGTTTTCCCCACACCCGTTGGGCCGAGGAACAGGAATGAACCAATCGGGCGATTTGGATCCGCCAACCCCGCACGGCTACGGCGAATAGCGTTAGATACCGCATCAACCGCTTCGTTCTGACCAATGACGCGATGGTGCAGTTCTTGCTCCATACGCAGCAGTTTTTCGCGCTCGCTTTCCATCATGCGAGAAACCGGAATCCCCGTCCAACGCGCCAGCACTTCAGCAATTTCGGCGTCGGTCACTTTATTACGCAACAGACGCATAGTTTTGCCTTCGAGCTGCGTTGCGGCTTCCAGTTGCTTTTCCAGTTCCGGGATTTTGCCGTATTGCAGTTCAGACATCCGCGCCAGGTCCCCCACACGGCGAGCCTGTTCAATAGCGATTTTCGCCTGTTCCAGTTCCGCTTTAATGGTCTGCGTACCAGAAAGCGATGCCTTCTCTGCTTTCCACTCTTCTTCTAACTCGGAGTACTGACGTTCTTTGTCGCTCAGTTCTTCGTTGAGCATATCCAGGCGTTTTTTACTGGCTTCATCAGACTCTTTCATTAACGCCTGTTGTTCCAGTTTGAGCTGGATGATACGACGATCGAGTCGGTCGAGTTCTTCTGGTTTTGAGTCAATCTGCATACGAATGCTGGATGCTGCTTCATCGATCAGGTCGATGGCTTTATCCGGCAGCTGACGGTCAGCAATGTAGCGATGAGACAACGTCGCCGCTGCAACAATTGCCGGGTCAGTAATTTGCACATGGTGGTGCAATTCGTAACGTTCTTTCAGGCCACGCAGAATCGCAATGGTATCTTCAACAGAAGGCTCGGCAACAAACACTTTCTGGAAACGACGTTCCAGCGCAGCATCTTTTTCGATGTACTGGCGATATTCGTCAAGCGTCGTGGCACCTACGCAGTGCAATTCACCACGCGCCAGCGCCGGTTTCAGCATGTTTCCGGCGTCCATTGCGCCATCGGCTTTACCCGCGCCGACCATGGTATGTAATTCGTCGATAAACAGGATGACGTTGCCTTCCTGTTTGGCAAGATCGTTAAGCACGCCTTTTAAACGTTCTTCAAACTCACCGCGATATTTCGCCCCAGCCACCAGCGCGCCCATATCCAGCGCCAGTACCCGGCGGCCTTTCAACCCTTCCGGCACTTCGCCGTTGATAATACGCTGCGCCAGACCTTCAACGATGGCAGTTTTACCGACGCCGGGTTCACCAATCAGTACCGGGTTATTTTTAGTACGACGTTGCAGCACCTGAATGGTACGGCGAATTTCTTCATCACGACCAATCACCGGATCGAGTTTGCCCTGTTCGGCTCGTTCGGTAAGGTCGATGGTATATTTTTTCAAAGCCTGACGTTGGTCTTCAGCACCTTGATCGTTCACGCTTTCACCTCCACGCATTTGTTCAATCGCTTGAGTAATGTTGGCGGTGGTCGCCCCTGCTGCTTTCAGGATGTCGGCCAGCGTGCCGCGAGACTCAAGTGCCGCCAGAACGAACAGTTCTGACGAGATAAAGTTATCACCACGTTTTTGCGCCAGCTTGTCGCAAAGATTAAGAACGCGCACCAGATCCTGTGATGGCTGGACATCACCACCAGTACCTTCAACCTGCGGTAAACGATTTAATGCCTGATTGATATCTGTGCGCAACTGGCCAGCATTTATGCCAGCTGATGTTAACAAAGGACTAACCGAACCCCCTTCCTGATTCAGCAGGGCGCTCATTAAATGAAGTGGTTCGATGAATTGGTTGTCGTGCCCGAGTGCAAGTGATTGGGCATCGGCAAGAGCAAGCTGGAATTTATTAGTAAGACGATCCAGACGCATAACTCCTCCCATAACGGATCAAAGTTGCTACTGGAGATTAAATGAGGTCATCCCTCAATTATTCAAGGTTATTGACCAGATTAATGTGAAAAGAAAATCACGCGTACCGGATCGTCTTGATTCTTTAGGTTATATCAGCCAAATGAAACTTGCCATACGCCCGGTGGTCTTGTCGCGACGATAAGAGAAGAAAGTCTCATTTTCCGTATATGTACAACGGTCGCCGCCGAAAATTTGTTCAACACCAACGCTCGCCAGACGCTGCCGGGCAAGCAGATAAATATCCGCCAGATACTTATCACCATGCTGAATGAAAGCTGTACTCGCTTTGGCGTCTGCTGCCATAAACGCCTCGCGAACCTCCGCCCCCACTTCGAACGCGCGTGGACCAATTGCCGGCCCTAACCAGGCGAGAATATTTTCCGGATTATCAGCAAAACAGGAAACTGTCTCTTCCAGCACGCCTGCGCACAGTCCACGCCAGCCAGCATGAGCGGCGGCGACTTCCGTTCCCGCTCGATTGCAAAACAGCACAGGGAGGCAGTCGGCAGTCATCACTGCGCAAACCGTGCCAGGCGTATTGCTATAAGAGGCATCTGCTCGTTTTGAGGCATAAGGTTCGCCAGTAAGCTTAAGCACATCTTTGCCGTGTACCTGCTCAAGCCAGACCGGTTTAGAAGGCAAATTGCCCGCAGCAAAAAGTCGCTTGCGATTCTCCTCAACGTGATCCGGGTTATCGCCACAATGGGCACCGAGGTTGAGCGAGTCATACGGGGGCAAGCTCACGCCGCCGATACGAGTAGAGCTACAAGCCGCAACACCCTTTGGCAGCGGCCACTGCGGGACAATCAGCTTACTCATAACCAGTCCACTTCATCCTTATGTTCTTCGAAATCGGCGCGCATCACCTCAATCAGCTCCACCATATCTTGTGGAATAGGCGCATGCCATTCCATTTCGATGCCGGAGATCGGGTGATAAAGACGCAGCATGGTTGCATGTAGCGCCTGGCGGTCAAACTTACGCAGCGTGGAGATAAATGCTTCCGAAGCACCTTTTGGCGGACGCGGACGGCCACCATAAACCGGATCGCCCACCAGCGGATGAGTGATATGGGCCATATGCACGCGGATCTGGTGCGTACGTCCAGTTTCCAGACGCAACCGCAGACGCGTGTGCACACGGAAGTGTTCCATGATGCGATAGTGAGTCACCGCTGGTTTGCCCATCGGATGCACCGCCATATGGGTACGTTTGGTCGGGTGGCGACTGATTGGCTCGTCCACCGTGCCACCTGCGGTCATATGACCAATCGCCACCGCTTCATACTCACGAGTAATTTCACGCCGTTGCAAAGATTCGACTAAACGCGTCTGAGCCGGAACGGTTTTTGCCACAACCATCAGGCCAGTGGTGTCTTTATCCAGACGATGGACGATGCCCGCACGCGGTACATCGGCAATGGGTGGATAGTAATGAAGCAACGCATTCAGTACCGTGCCATCCGGGTTACCCGCGCCAGGATGTACCACCAGGTCGCGCGGTTTATTAATGATAATAATGTCTTCATCTTCATAGACGATATCCAGCGGGATATCCTGCGGTTCAAAACGCGCTTCTTCTTCAATCTCAGCGTTGATGGCAACCTGCTCGCCACCCAATACTTTTTCTTTCGGCTTATCACAAACTTTGCCGTTAACCAGCACTCGCTGGTCGAGGATCCATTCTTTTATTCGCGAACGTGAATAATCCGGGAACATTTCGGCCAAAGCCTGATCTAAGCGTTGACCGAGTTGGTTTTCGGACACCGTTGCAGTGAGCTGTACTCGTTGTGCCATATATACTGCTTCTTCGTTTATCGTTGGGGTTTTACGGCTTTGCCGTTTAATATAGTGTGCTATTGTAGCTGGTCTTAACCGGGAGCAGGAACAGAGAATCTCCCGTATTACATTTTGAGGAAAGTCAAAACGTCATGACGCGCATGAAATATCTGGTGGCAGCCGCCACACTAAGCCTGTTTTTGGCGGGTTGCTCGGGGTCAAAGGAAGAAGTACCTGATAATCCGCCAAATGAAATTTACGCGACTGCACAACAAAAGCTGCAGGACGGTAACTGGAGACAGGCAATAACGCAACTGGAAGCGTTAGATAATCGCTATCCGTTTGGTCCGTATTCGCAGCAGGTGCAGCTGGATCTCATCTACGCCTACTATAAAAACGCCGATTTGCCGTTAGCACAGGCTGCCATCGATCGTTTTATTCGCCTTAACCCGACCCATCCGAATATCGATTATGTCATGTACATGCGTGGCCTGACCAATATGGCGCTGGATGACAGTGCGCTGCAAGGGTTCTTTGGCGTCGATCGTAGCGATCGCGATCCTCAACATGCACGAGCTGCGTTTAGTGACTTTTCCAAACTGGTGCGCGGCTATCCGAACAGTCAGTACACCACCGATGCCACCAAACGTCTGGTATTCCTGAAAGATCGTCTGGCGAAATATGAATACTCCGTGGCCGAGTACTATACAGAACGTGGCGCATGGGTTGCCGTCGTTAACCGCGTAGAAGGCATGTTGCGCGACTACCCGGATACCCAGGCTACGCGTGATGCGCTGCCGCTGATGGAAAATGCATACCGTCAGATGCAGATGAATGCGCAAGCTGAAAAAGTAGCGAAAATCATCGCCGCAAACAGCAGCAATACATAACAGAAACCTGAAACACAAAACGGCAGCCCTTGAGCTGCCGTTTTTTTATTCTGTCAGTTGTGAAACTGAAGCGATTTAGTCGCTATCGATCTCATCAAATATGGCTCGCTTTGAGATATTCCTCAAGTAAAAAAACACCTCTTCCTGCGATTTCTCACAAAAAAGATTCGTTGACAAAAAGTGACAAAATTATGAGATTTTCATCACACATTTTGACATCAGGAACGGTATGCTGAATTCACCAAGACGGGAAGACAAGAGGTAAAATTTATGACAATGAACATTACCAGCAAACAAATGGAAATTACTCCGGCCATCCGCCAACATGTCGCAGACCGTCTCGCCAAACTGGAAAAATGGCAAACACATCTGATTAATCCACATATCATTCTGTCCAAAGAGCCACAAGGGTTTGTTGCTGACGCCACAATCAATACACCTAACGGCGTTCTGGTTGCCAGTGGTAAACATGAAGATATGTACACCGCAATTAACGAATTGATCAACAAGCTGGAACGGCAGCTCAATAAACTGCAGCACAAAGGCGAAGCACGTCGTGCCGCAACATCGGTGAAAGACGCCAACTTCGTCGAAGAAGTTGAAGAAGAGTAGTCCTTTATATTGAGTGTATCGCCAACGCGCCTTCGGGCGCGTTTTTTGTTGACAGCGTGAAAACAGTACGGGTACTGTACTAAAGTCACTTAAGGAAACAAACATGAAACACACACCGTTTTTCTTCGCATTCTTTTTTATCTTCCCCTGAAAGGGAGGCGTTTCGTCGTGTGAAACAGAATGCGAAGACGAACAATAAGGCCTCCCAAATCGGGGGGCCTTTTTTATTGATAACAAAAAGGCAACACTATGACATCGGAAAACCCGTTACTGGCGCTGCGAGAGAAAATCAGCGCGCTGGATGAAAAATTATTAGCATTACTCGCAGAGCGGCGCGAACTGGCCGTCGAGGTGGGAAAAGCCAAACTGCTCTCGCATCGCCCGGTACGTGATATTGATCGTGAACGCGATTTACTGGAAAGATTAATTACGCTCGGTAAAGCGCACCATCTGGACGCCCATTACATTACTCGCCTGTTCCAGCTCATCATTGAAGATTCCGTATTAACTCAGCAGGCTTTGCTCCAACAACATCTCAATAAAATTAATCCGCACTCAGCACGCATCGCTTTTCTCGGCCCCAAAGGCTCCTATTCACATCTTGCCGCTCGTCAGTACGCTGCCCGTCACTTTGAGCAATTCATTGAAAGTGGCTGCGCCAAATTTGCCGATATTTTTAATCAGGTGGAAACCGGCCAGGCCGACTATGCCGTCGTACCGATTGAAAATACCAGCTCCGGTGCCATAAACGACGTTTACGATCTGCTGCAACATACCAGCTTGTCGATTGTTGGCGAGATGACGTTAACTATCGACCATTGTTTGTTGGTCTCCGGCACTACTGATTTATCCACCATCAATACGGTCTACAGCCATCCGCAGCCATTCCAGCAATGCAGCAAATTCCTTAATCGTTATCCGCACTGGAAGATTGAATATACCGAAAGTACGTCTGCGGCAATGGAAAAGGTTGCACAGGCAAAATCACCGCATGTTGCTGCGTTGGGAAGCGAAGCTGGCGGCACTTTGTACGGTTTGCAGGTACTGGAGCGTATTGAAGCGAATCAGCAACAAAACTTCACCCGATTTGTGGTGTTGGCGCGTAAAGCCATTAACGTGTCTGATCAGGTTCCGGCGAAAACCACGTTGTTAATGGCGACCGGGCAACAAGCCGGTGCGCTGGTTGAAGCGTTGCTGGTACTGCGCAACCACAATCTGATTATGACCCGTCTGGAATCACGCCCGATTCACGGTAATCCATGGGAAGAGATGTTCTATCTGGATATTCAGGCCAATCTTGAATCAGCGGAAATGCAAAAAGCATTGAAAGAGTTAGGGGAAATTACCCGTTCAATGAAGGTATTGGGCTGTTACCCAAGTGAGAACGTAGTGCCTGTTGATCCAACCTGATGAAAAGGTGCCGGATGATGTGAATCATCCGGCACTGGATTATTACTGGCGATTGTCATTCGCCTGACGCAATAACACGCGGCTTTCACTCTGAAAACGCTGTGCGTAATCGCCGAACCAGTGCTCCACCTTGCGGAAACTGTCAATAAACGCCTGCTTATCGCCCTGCTCCAGCAACTCAATCGCCTCGCCGAAACGCTTATAGTAACGTTTGATTAACGCCAGATTACGCTCTGACGACATAATGATGTCGGCATAAAGCTGCGGATCCTGAGCAAACAGTCGCCCGACCATCGCCAGCTCAAGGCGGTAAATCGGCGAAGAGAGCGCCAGAAGTTGCTCAAGCTGAACATTTTCTTCTGCCAGATGCAGCCCATAAGCAAAAGTAGCAAAGTGGCGCAGAGCCTGAATAAACGCCATATTCTGATCGTGCTCGACAGCGCTAATACGATGCAGCCGAGCGCCCCAGACCTGAATTTGCTCCAGAAACCATTGGTATGCTTCCGGCTTACGTCCATCACACCAGACCACAACTTGCTTTGCCAGGCTACCGCTGTCCGGGCCGAACATCGGGTGTAACCCCAGTACCGGGCCATCGTGCGCCGCCAGCATGGCCTGTAATGGTCCATTTTTCACTGATGCCAGATCAACCAGAATACAATCTTTCGGTAAAGGCGGTAATTTGCCGATAACTTGCTCAGTAACGTGGATTGGCACACTAACAATCACCATTCCGGCATCGGCAACAATATCAGCCGCTCGATCCCAGTCATGTTGCTCCAGAATCCGCACCTGATAACCCGAGAGGGTCAGCATCTTCTCGAACAGGCGTCCCATCTGACCGCCACCGCCGACGATAACCACCGGACGCAGTGACGGACAAAGTGTTTTAAATCCTTTGTCGTTTTCACTGGAGTAAGATTCACGCATCACCCGACGCAAAACATCCTCAATCAGATCTGGCGGTACACCCAGAGCTTCCGCCTCTGCGCGCCGCGAGGCCAACATAGATGCCTCGCGCTCCGGAACATAAATAGGCAGTCCAAAGCGGCTTTTCACCTCGCCCACTTCAGCAACCAGTTCCAGACGCTTCGCTAATAAATTCAGCAGCGCTTTATCGACTTCATCAATTTGATCGCGTAATGCGGTCAATTCAGCAACCATAATAAACCTCTTAAGCCACGCGAGCCGTCAGCTGCCCGTTCAGATCCTGATGAATTTCACGCAGCAAGGCATCGGTCATTTCCCAGCTAATGCAGGCATCGGTTACGGATACACCGTATTTCATTTCACTGCGCGGTTGCTCGGAAGACTGATTGCCCTCGTGGATATTACTTTCGATCATCAGACCAATAATTGAGCGATTGCCATCTTTGATTTGAGCAACCACGGATTCTGCCACCGCAGGCTGACGGCGATAATCTTTATTGGAATTACCGTGGCTGCAATCTACCATCAGAGACGGGCGCAGTCCCGCCTGTTCCATCTCTTTTTCACATTGCGCAACATCCGCAGGGCTATAGTTCGGCGCTTTACCACCGCGCAGGATCACATGGCCGTCCGGATTCCCCTGAGTTTGTAGCAACGCAACCTGCCCTGCCTGGTTAATGCCAACAAAACGGTGCGGCTGGGCGGCGGCGCGCATAGCGTTAATTGCTGTTGCCAGACTGCCGTCGGTGCCGTTTTTAAAACCAACCGGCATGGAAAGCCCGGAGGCCATTTCACGGTGAGTTTGCGATTCCGTTGTACGAGCACCAATTGCTGACCAGCTAAACAGATCGCCCAGGTATTGCGGGCTATTCGGATCTAACGCTTCCGTCGCCAGTGGCAGTCCCATATTCACCAGCTCAAGCAGCAATTTACGCGCGATCTGCAGCCCGGCTTCTACATCAAAAGAGCCATCCATATGGGGATCGTTAATTAACCCTTTCCAGCCGACAGTGGTACGGGGTTTTTCAAAATAGACGCGCATTACCAGATAGAGGCTATCGCTGACCTCTGCGGCAAGGGCTTTAAATCGACGAGCATATTCCAGAGCAGTTTCCGGATCATGAATGGAACAAGGACCACATACTACCAGCAGACGAGGATCGCGCCCGGCGATAATATCTGAAATGGTTTTACGCGAGTCAGCAATCTGGGCTTCTTGTTGCAGGCTCAATGGAAAAGCGGCCTTCAGTTGTTCCGGAGTCATTAAAACCTGTTCGTCGGTAATATGTACGTTATTCAGCGCGTCTTTTTGCATGATGGCGATCCTGTTTATGCTCGTTTGCGATAGTTGATCCTCAGCGAGGATGACGTAACGATAACACATAAAGTAAAGTTTTCAATCCATATTTCGTACATTTTTATTTACACAGGCAATTTAGTCGCGCTTTCAACCCTTACCTCTGTATAGATAAATTTACACTCCCTTTGAAAACAATCCGCTATGCTTTGAAAAAGGAGAAAGAAATGATGAAAAAGTTTATCGCCCCCTTGTTGGCTTTACTGGTTAGCGGATGTCAGATTGATCCTTATACTCACGCGCCAACCTTGACCAGCACCGACTGGTATGATGTTGGTATGGAAGATGCGATATCGGGCAGCGCCATAAAAGATGACGATGCATTTAGCGATTCACAGGCGGATCGCGGTCTATACCTTAAAGGATATGCCGAAGGACAAAAGAAAACTTGCCAGACCGATTTTACTTATGCCCGAGGACTTTCCGGTAAAAGCTTTCCTGCCAGCTGCAACAATGTTGAAAATGCCAGCCAACTGCATGAAGTATGGCAAAAAGGGGCTGATGAAAATGCCAGCACAATACGATTAAATTAATTAAAACCCCACAAATAAATTAAACATAAGATTTTACTCATTGTGTTTTATTTCTCACATTGATGACGATCGCATGAAAAAATGATATTTTAATGAGCATTCTGAAAAAATATCGATGCATTTCGAGCGAAGATGGTGGGGATCCCTGAATGCGTTTTTCTCACCGACTGTTCTTACTTCTGATTCTCCTGCTGACGGGAGCACCAATACTCGCTCAGGAGCCTTCTGACGTTGCGAAAAACGTGCGTATGATGGTTTCCGGTATTGTCAGTTACACCCGCTGGCCTGCGCTATCAGGGCCACCAAAGTTATGTATCTTTTCATCTTCACGTTTTAGTACCGCCCTACAAGAGAATGCCGCGACATCTTTGCCTTATCTGCCTGTCATCATTCACACTCAACAAGAGGCGATGATTTCAGGCTGCAATGGTTTTTATTTTGGCAACGAGTCACCGACATTCCAGATGGAATTAACCGAACAATATCCGTCAAAGGCGTTATTATTAATTGCCGAACAAAATACCGAGTGCATTATTGGTAGCGCCTTTTGTCTGATCATCCACAATAATGACGTCAGATTTGCCGTAAACCTGGATGCCTTATCGCGTAGCGGTGTAAAGGTCAACCCGGATGTCTTAATGCTCGCACGGAAGAAAAATGATGGATAACGATAATTCTCTTAATAAGCGCCCCACGTTTAAAAGAGCATTACGCAACATCAGTATGACCAGCATATTTATCACTATGATGCTGATCTGGTTGCTGCTTTCCGTGACCTCGGTGCTGACCCTGAAACAGTACGCGCAAAAAAACCTGGCACTGACAGCAGCAACAATGACTTACAGTCTGGAAGCAGCTGTCGTTTTTGCCGATGGCCCTGCAGCAACTGAAACACTGGCAGCGCTGGGCCAGCAAGGGCAATTTTCAACTGCAGAAGTACGTGATAAGCAGCAAAATATTCTGGCGTCCTGGCATTACACCCGTAAGGATCCAGGCGATACTTTCAGCAATTTCATAAGCCACTGGCTCTTCCCCGCCCCCATCATTCAGCCGATTCGTCACAATGGTGAAACCATTGGCGAAGTACGCTTAACCGCTCGCGACAGTTCAATCAGCCATTTTATCTGGTTTTCGCTCGCCGTACTGACCGGTTGTATTCTGCTGGCATCAGGCATCGCAATTACCCTCACCCGCCATTTGCACAATGGCCTGGTAGAAGCGCTGAAAAATATCACCGATGTCGTACATGATGTGCGTTCCAACCGCAATTTTTCCCGACGAGTTTCGGAAGAACGTATCGCTGAGTTTCACCGCTTCGCTCTCGACTTCAACAGTCTGCTGGATGAAATGGAAGAGTGGCAGCTTCGTTTACAGGCTAAAAATGCGCAGCTTCTACGTACCGCGCTACATGACCCATTAACCGGGCTGGCTAACCGCGCAGCGTTTCGTAGCGGCATCAACACGTTGATGAACAATTCCGATGCCCGAAAAACGTCGGCGTTACTATTTCTTGATGGCGATAATTTCAAATACATCAATGATACCTGGGGTCATGCGACGGGCGATAGAGTCTTGATTGAAATCGCAAAACGGTTAGCTGAATTTGGCGGGCTGCGACATAAAGCATACCGCCTGGGCGGCGATGAATTCGCTATGGTGCTCTATGATGTACAGTCGGAATCTGAAGTGCAGCAGATATGCTCAGCACTGACACAAATCTTTAATCTCCCGTTTGATCTTCATAATGGCCATCAGACCACCATGACATTAAGCATTGGTTACGCGATGACCATTGAGCACGCCTCTGCGGAAAAATTACAAGAGCTTGCCGATCACAATATGTATCAGGCCAAACACCAGCGTGCCGAAAAGCTGGTGAGATAACAAGGATATATCGATATGATAAAGCACCTGGTAGCACCCCTGATTTTCACCTCACTAATACTGACTGGCTGCCAGTCCCCTCAGGGAAAGTTTACTCCTGAGCAAGTCGCCGCTATGCAATCTTATGGATTTACTGAATCCGCCGGCGACTGGTCGCTGGGCTTATCAGATGCCATTCTGTTCGCAAAAAATGACTACAAATTGCTCCCGGAAAGCCAGCAACAGATCCAAACCATGGCAGCCAAATTGGCCTCGACAGGGCTAACACATGCCCGTATGGATGGACACACCGATAACTATGGTGAAGACAGTTACAACGAAGGCTTATCATTGAAACGGGCGAATGTCGTGGCCGATGCATGGGCTATGGGTGGACAAATTCCACGCAGCAATCTCACCACACAGGGTTTAGGAAAAAAATATCCCATAGCCAGTAACAAGACCGCCCAGGGCCGCGCCGAGAACCGCCGCGTCGCAGTGGTGATTACTACCCCTTAAAACACCAGCAAACAGATAAAAAAGGGCCAGCCAATTGGCCAGCCCTTCTTAACAGGATGTCGCTTAAGCGAAATCTTAGTTAAGACGCTCTTTGATACGAGCAGCCTTACCAGTACGCTCACGCAGGTAGTACAGTTTAGCTTTACGAACAGCACCACGACGTTTGACAGAAATGCTGTCAACTACCGGAGAGTGAGTCTGGAAGACACGCTCAACGCCTTCGCCGTTGGAAATTTTACGAACAGTGAATGCAGAGTGCAGACCGCGGTTACGAATAGCGATAACCACGCCCTCGAATGCCTGCAGACGTTTTTTGGAACCTTCAACAACCCATACTTTCACTTCCACGGTATCACCCGGACGGAAGGAAGGTACGTCCTGCTTCATCTGCTCTTGTTCAAGTTGCTTAATAATGTTGCTCATAATTTAATCTCTTATCCTGGGTAAACTGATATCTCGGGGGCTTACGCCATCCCATCATGTTTATGTTGCTGTTGTGCGTGTTCCGTTTTGAACTCCGCCAGCAACCTTGCTTGCTCTTCAGTCAGAGCCAGGTTTTCCAGAAGTTCAGGTCTTCTAAGCCAGGTACGGCCCAGCGACTGTTTCAAACGCCAGCGACGTATCTCGGCATGGTTGCCCGACAGTAACACTGGCGGAACTTCCATCCCTTCTAACACCTCAGGCCGCGTATAGTGCGGGCAATCCAGCAATCCTTCAGCAAAGGAATCTTCCGTTGCCGAGGCTTCATGTCCCAGTACTCCCGGAATAAACCGGGAAACGGAGTCAATCAGCGTCATTGCTGGTAACTCACCACCACTGAGAACGTAATCGCCGATTGACCATTCTTCGTCAATTTCGGTTTGGATCACGCGCTCATCTATACCTTCGTAGCGACCGCACACCAGAATCAATTTTTGATTCGTTGCCAGTTCGCTGACGCCCGCTTGATCAAGCTTGCGTCCCTGTGGTGACAGATAAATCACCTTTGCGCCTTCACCCGCCGCGGCTTTTGCTGCATGAATGGCGTCCCGCAAGGGTTGCACCATCATTAACATCCCCGGTCCGCCGCCGTAAGGACGATCGTCCACGGTACGGTGCCGGTCATGCGTGAAGTCGCGAGGACTCCAGCTCTGGATGCTCAGCAGGCCATTTTTAACTGCCCGGCCAGTTACCCCGTAATCGGTAATTGCGCGGAACATTTCAGGAAACAGGCTAATTATGCCAATCCACATAGCGCCGTCTTTTACCGTTTATCCGGTGGTTTAAAAACCAGGATCCCAATCTACTTCGATTGAACGAGTAGTGAGATCGACTTTCTTGATAACCTGCCCATCGAGGAACGGTACGAGACGTTCCTTGATACCAAACGCATCTTTCAGGTTTGCCTTAATGACGAGAACGTCATTAGATCCGGTTTCCATCATATCGACGACTTTACCGAGATCGTAGCCTTCAGTGGTTACTACCTGGCAGCCCATCAGGTCTTTCCAGTAGTAGTCCCCCTCTTCAAGCTGAGGCAGCTGCGATGAATCCACGACAATTTCACAATTCGTCAGCAGGTTCGCCGCATCACGATCGTCAACGCCTTTCAGCTTGATGATCATGTCCTGATTGTGGTGCTTCCAGCTTTCCAGCTGGACTTGCTGCCACTGACCCGCCTTCTGGATAAACCAGGGCTGATAGTCAAAAATGCTTTCGGCGTCTTCGGTGGAAGAAAACACTCTGAGCCACCCACGAATACCGTAAGACGAACCCATTTTTCCCAAAACGATGGGATCAACAGGTGCTTGCGCGGTGAGTTGTTTGCTCATCATGACCACCGTGACAGATTAAGCTGCTTTGTTTACTTCTTTGATCAGCGCAGCAACGCGATCAGAAATAGTTGCGCCCTGGCCAACCCAGTGAGCGATGCGATCCAGATCCAGGCGAGTGCCTTCTTCTTTTTCGCTAGCGATTGGGTTGAAGAAACCAACGCGCTCGATGAAGCGACCGTTGCGTGCATTACGGCTGTCAGCGACAACAACCTGGTAGAACGGACGCTTTTTAGCGCCGTGACGTGCTAAACGAATAGTTACCATAACATCCTCTTGTGTGAATAAAACAACCGGACCCCATCGAGGAACGGAGTCCGGTGTCATATTAAAAGCCCGAAAATTTTACTGATTTCTGGAGAAAATGCAATCAGCAGTTAATAACTCTGTCGCATAAGGTCATTTAGCGACCAGGAAATCCCGGCGGCATCATCCCCTTCATGCTTCTCATCATCTTCGCCATTCCGCCCTTCTTCATTTTCTTCATCATGCGCTGCATGTCGTCGAACTGCTTCAGAAGGCGGTTCACGTCCTGCACCTGCATACCGCAACCGGCAGCGATACGACGCTTACGCGAACCTTTGATGATTTCTGGCTTAGCGCGCTCTTTCATCGTCATCGAGTTGATGATGGCTTCCATACGCACCAGCACTTTATCGTCCATCTGCGACTTAACATTATCCGGGATCTGCCCCATGCCCGGCAGCTTGCCCATCAGGCTAGCCATGCCGCCCATATTTTTCATCTGGCGCAGTTGCTCAAGAAAATCGTTGAGATCGAAGCCGTCGCCTTTTTTCAGCTTGCTGGCTAATTTCTCTGCCTGCGCGCGGTCAACTTTGCTTTCGATATCTTCGATCAGCGACAGTACGTCGCCCATGCCGAGAATACGCGACGCGATGCGGTCCGGATGGAACGGCTCCAGCGCCTCAGTTTTCTCGCCAACACCGAGAAACTTGATCGGTTTGCCAGTGATGTGACGAATAGAGAGCGCCGCACCGCCGCGGGCATCGCCGTCCACTTTGGTCAACACTACGCCGGTAAGCGGTAACGCTTCATTGAATGCTTTTGCCGTATTGGCCGCATCCTGACCGGTCATGGCGTCAACCACAAACAGGGTTTCAACCGGGTTAATCGACGCATGGACTTGTTTGATCTCGTCCATCATCGCTTCGTCAACGTGCAGACGACCAGCGGTATCCACCAGCAGCACGTCGTAGAATTTCAGTTTGGCTTCTTTCAGCGCCGCGTTAACGATATCTACCGGCTTCTGACCAACATCAGAAGGGAAGAAATCAACGCCCACCTGCTCTGCCAGCGTCTCAAGCTGTTTGATTGCCGCCGGGCGATAAACGTCGGCAGAAACCACCAGCACTTTCTTCTTGTGCTTCTCGCGCAGGAACTTACCGAGTTTACCAACGCTGGTTGTTTTACCGGCACCTTGCAGGCCCGCCATCAGTACGACCGCAGGCGGTTGCGCAGCCAGGTTCAGGGTCTGGTTCTCTTCGCCCATCGCCGCAACCAGTTCGTTACGGACTATTTTGACGAACTCCTGCCCCGGCGTCAGGCTCTTATTAACTTCATGACCAACCGCTTTCTCTTTTACGCGATTGATAAACTCACGCACTACCGGCAGAGCGACGTCCGCCTCCAGCAGCGCCATGCGCACTTCGCGCAGCGTATCTTTTACGTTGTCTTCAGTGAGGCGTCCACGGCCACTGATATTGCGCAGCGTGCGCGACAAACGATCGGTTAAATTATCAAACATTGTCTCTCGCCTGGGGTGGAAACGGTTGGCCGCAATCGCGACACATCATCAGTATTTTGCCGCAGTATAACATGAAGGCGTCTTTGTTGTTATGCAACGGTTGGAGCAGCGTTCACCTGACGCTATACTGCTTCTCTTTCTTATTGCTCAAACTGTCGACATCACTATGCCCGTTTTTGCTCTGCTCGCGCTTGTCGCCTACTCCGTCAGTCTTGCGCTGATTGTTCCCGGTCTGCTGCAAAAAAACGGCGGCTGGCGGCGCATGGCTATTATTTCTGCGGTCATTGCGCTGGTCTGCCACGCAATCGCTCTGGAAGCCCGCATCCTGCCCGACGGTGATAGCGGACAAAACCTCAGCCTGCTGAACGTTGGTTCATTGGTCAGTTTGATGATCTGTACGGTAATGACCATTGTGGCTTCTCGCAATCGTGGCTGGTTGCTGCTACCCATTGTCTATGCCTTTGCGCTTATCAACCTGGCGCTGGCGACCTTCATGCCCAATGAATACATCACCCATCTGGAAGCAACGCCTGGGATGCTGGTGCACATTGGCTTATCGCTCTTTTCCTATGCCACGCTAATTATCGCCGCCCTGTACGCGCTGCAACTGGCGTGGATTGATTACCAACTGAAGAACAAGAAGCTGGCGTTTAACCAAGAAATGCCGCCATTGATGAGTATCGAGCGTAAAATGTTCCACATCACGCAGATTGGCGTGGTGCTGCTAACGCTCACGCTTTGCACTGGCCTGTTCTACATGCACAACTTATTTAGCATGGAAAATATCGACAAGGCCGTGCTCTCTATCGTGGCGTGGTTTGTCTATATTGTGCTGCTGTGGGGACATTATCATGAAGGATGGCGTGGACGCCGCGTCGTCTGGTTTAACGTTGCGGGCGCGGTAATTCTGACACTGGCCTACTTCGGCAGCCGAATTGTCCAGCAGTTAATCAGCTAAACCCAGAAAAGGAGTTTCCCCTGGAACACATTTCTACTACTACGTTGATCATTATTCTGATCATCATGGTGGTCATTTCAGCCTATTTTTCCGGGTCCGAAACCGGAATGATGACCCTCAACCGCTATCGTCTGCGACATATGGCGAAACAGGGTAATCGCTCGGCCAAACGCGTCGAAAAATTGCTGCGTAAGCCAGACCGCCTGATAAGCCTGGTGTTAATCGGCAATAACCTGGTCAATATTCTTGCCTCCGCGCTCGGCACTATTGTTGGGATGCGTTTGTACGGCGATGCGGGCGTGGCAATTGCGACTGGTGTGCTGACTTTTGTCGTACTGGTATTTGCTGAGGTATTGCCGAAAACCATTGCCGCGCTGTACCCGGAAAAAGTCGCTTATCCGAGTAGTTTTCTGCTGGCTCCGCTGCAAATTTTGATGATGCCGCTGGTCTGGTTGCTGAATGCTATCACCCGTATGCTGATGCGCATGATGGGTATCAAAACCGATATCGTGGTTAGCGGCTCTTTGAGCAAAGAAGAGTTGCGCACTATCGTGCACGAATCACGCTCACAAATTTCCCGTCGCAATCAGGATATGCTGCTGTCGGTGCTCGATCTGGAAAAAATGACCGTTGATGACATCATGGTGCCGCGCAGTGAAATTATCGGTATTGATATCAACGATGACTGGAAATCGATTCTGCGCCAACTCTCCCACTCACCTCACGGGCGCATCGTGCTCTACCGTGATTCGCTGGACGACGCCATCAGTATGCTGCGAGTACGTGAAGCCTGGCGGTTGATGTCGGAGAAAAAAGAGTTCACCAAAGAAACCATGCTGCGCGCCGCGGACGAGATCTATTTTGTGCCGGAAGGTACGCCGCTCAGCACGCAGTTGGTAAAGTTTCAGCGCAACAAAAAGAAAGTCGGCCTGGTCGTCAACGAGTATGGAGACATTCAGGGGCTGGTGACGGTTGAAGATATTCTGGAAGAGATTGTCGGCGATTTCACTACGTCGATGTCGCCAACACTTGCCGAAGAGGTCACGCCGCAAAACGACGGTTCGGTGATTATCGATGGCACCGCCAACGTGCGGGAAATCAACAAAGCCTTTAACTGGCATCTACCGGAAGATGATGCCCGCACGGTTAATGGCGTCATTCTTGAGGCACTGGAAGAGATCCCTGTCGCAGGCACCCGCGTGCGTATTGGCGAGTACGATATAGATATTCTCGACGTACAGGACAATATGATTAAGCAGGTAAAAGTTTTTCCTGTGAAACCGCTGCGCGAGAGTGTGGCGGAGTAACGAAAACGGCCCTGCATTCGCATGCAGGGCCGTGAATTATTACGAAAACAGAAATTACGCTTTTGCTTTCGCTACAGTTACCATCGCCGCACGAATCGTACGACCATTCAGCGTATAACCCTTCTGCATAATGCCCAGTACGTTACCTGGCGCAACGTCATCAGATTCCACCATTGCGATAGCCTGATGCACATTCGGGTCCAGCGGCACGTTAGTTTCGGCGATCACTTCAACACCAAACTTACGCACAACATCCAGCATCGACTTCAGCGTCAGCTCAATGCCTTCAACCATCGCAGACATATCCGGGTTAGCTTTATCAGCCACTTCCAGCGCACGATCCAGGCTATCAATCACCGGCAGCAATTCGTTGATGAATTTCTCCAGCGCGAATTTGTGGGCTTTTTCAATATCCAGTTCAGTACGTCGACGCAGGTTTTCCATTTCGGCTTTTACACGCAAAATGCCGTCACGTTCACGGGTCTGGGCTTCAGCCAGCTGAGCTTCGAGATTCGCAATTTTTTCATCGCGCGGATCCACCTGCTCAGCAGAAGCTTCTGGCTCAACTGCCTCAATCTCTTCGTGCTGATCCATGATAATTTCTTCCGGGGCTTGCCCCTCAGGCGTTTTCTGTTCTTTACTACTCATGAATTTCTCCGCGTTTTTTTCGCATTCATCTCGCTAACTTCGCTTATTATGGGGATCAGTTTCAGGGTTTCAAGGGAAGCACTCACATTGTCATCAATCTTCGCAACAAGGACCTCGGAAAAATGAATAATCATTTCAAGTGTATTGGCATTGTGGGACACCCACGGCACCCCACTGCACTGACAACACATGAAATGCTCTACCGCTGGCTGTGCACAAAAGGTTACGAGGTCATCGTTGAGCAACAAATCGCTCACGAACTGCAACTGAAGAATGTGAAAACTGGCACGCTCGCGGAGATTGGGCAACTAGCTGATCTCGCGGTAGTCGTTGGTGGCGACGGTAATATGCTGGGCGCGGCACGCACACTCGCCCGTTACGATATTAAAGTTATTGGAATCAACCGTGGCAACCTGGGTTTCCTGACTGACCTTGACCCCGATAACGCCCAGCAACAGTTAGCCGATGTGCTGGAAGGCCACTACATCAGCGAGAAACGTTTTTTGCTGGAAGCGCAAGTCTGTCAGCAAGATTGCCAGAAACGCATCAGCACCGCGATAAATGAAGTGGTGCTTCATCCAGGCAAAGTGGCGCATATGATTGAGTTCGAAGTGTATATCGACGAGATCTTTGCGTTTTCTCAGCGATCTGATGGACTAATTATTTCGACGCCAACAGGCTCCACCGCCTATTCCCTCTCTGCAGGCGGTCCTATTCTGACCCCCTCTCTGGATGCGATTACCCTGGTGCCCATGTTCCCGCATACGTTGTCAGCACGACCACTGGTCATAAACAGCAGCAGCACGATCCGTCTGCGTTTTTCGCATCGCCGTAACGACCTGGAAATCAGTTGCGACAGCCAGATAGCACTGCCGATTCAGGAAGGTGAAGATGTCCTGATTCGTCGCTGTGATTACCATCTGAATCTGATTCATCCGAAAGATTACAGTTATTTCAACACATTAAGCACCAAGCTCGGCTGGTCAAAAAAATTATTCTAATTTTACGCCAGCCTCTTTACTGTATATAAAACCAGTTTATACTGTACACAATAACAGTAATGGTTTTTCATACAGGAAAACGACTATGTTGGCACAACTGACCATCAGCAACTTTGCTATCGTTCGTGAGCTTGAGATTGATTTTCATAGCGGCATGACCGTAATAACTGGCGAGACCGGCGCGGGTAAATCTATTGCAATAGATGCCCTCGGTCTTTGTCTCGGTGGTCGCGCTGAAGCCGACATGGTGCGTACCGGCGCTGCTCGCGCTGACCTGTGCGCCCGTTTTTCTCTGAAAGATACGCCAGCGGCTCTGCGCTGGCTGGAAGAAAACCAGCTTGAAGACGGGCATGAATGTTTGCTTCGTCGCGTGATCAGCAGCGATGGTCGCTCCCGTGGTTTCATCAACGGTACAGCTGTTCCTCTGTCACAACTGCGCGAACTGGGTCAGTTGCTGATTCAGATCCATGGTCAGCACGCTCATCAATTACTCACCAAACCTGAGCACCAAAAATTCCTGCTTGATGGCTATGCCAATGAAACCTCTCTACTGCAGGAAATGACCGCACGTTATCAGTTGTGGCATCAAAGCTGCCGTGACCTCGCGCATCATCAACAGTTAAGTCAGGAACGCGCCGCCCGTGCGGAACTGCTGCAATACCAATTAAAAGAACTTAACGAATTTAATCCGCAGCCCGGAGAGTTTGAACAAATCGACGAAGAGTACAAACGTCTGGCGAACAGCGGTCAATTGCTGACCACCAGCCAGAATGCATTGGCATTAATGGCCGACGGTGAAGACGCAAACCTGCAAAGTCAGCTTTACACGGCTAAACAACTGGTGAGCGAATTGATTGGCATGGACAGCAAACTGTCCGGCGTACTTGATATGCTGGAAGAAGCTACCATCCAGATTGCTGAAGCCAGCGATGAACTGCGCCACTACTGCGATCGTCTGGATCTCGATCCCAACCGACTATTTGAACTTGAACAGCGCATCTCAAAACAGATTTCGCTGGCACGTAAACATCACGTCAGCCCTGAGGCATTGCCACAGTATTACCAGTCGCTACTGGAAGAACAGCAGCAACTGGACGATCAGGCCGACTCACAAGAAACGCTTGCGCTGGCGGTAACGAAACATCATCAGCAGGCACTGGAAATCGCGCGCGCATTACACCAACAACGCCAGCAATATGCAGAAGAACTTGCACAGCTGATCACCGACAGTATGCATGCGCTCTCAATGCCGCATGGGCAGTTTACGATCGATGTTAAATTTGACGAGCATCACCTGGGCGCTGACGGTGCCGATCGTATTGAGTTTCGGGTAACCACCAACCCAGGTCAGCCAATGCAGCCTATTGCCAAAGTCGCATCCGGTGGTGAATTGTCCCGCATCGCACTGGCAATCCAGGTCATCACGGCGCGTAAAATGGAAACCCCGGCACTGATTTTTGATGAAGTGGATGTAGGGATTAGCGGTCCAACAGCGGCAGTTGTCGGCAAACTGCTGCGTCAACTCGGCGAATCAACTCAGGTGATGTGTGTTACCCACCTGCCACAAGTCGCGGGATGTGGTCATCAACACTATTTTGTCAGCAAAGAAACCGATGGTGCGATGACAGAAACGCATATGCAATCCCTGAATAAAAAAGCGCGGTTACAAGAGCTGGCGCGCCTGCTTGGTGGCAGTGAAGTCACACGTAATACACTGGCGAATGCGAAAGAACTGCTTGCAGCGTAAACTTTTTTCCTGCTTCACGGTCAGAGTAAACAGCAAAACGCTGTAAGACCGGAAAGCAAAAGGTTTTAAAGTGATGAAAGGTCTATTATCATCGGCATATTACAGATGAGCCACGTACTGCTCGGGCCCGAAAAGGAATCAAATCACTATGCGCTGTAAAACGCTGACTGCTGCAGCAGCAGTACTATTGATGTTGACCGCAGGCTGTTCCACTCTGGAGCGAGTGGTTTACCGTCCTGACATCAACCAGGGGAACTATCTGACCGCTAACGACGTATCCAAAATACGTGTTGGCATGACGCAACAACAAGTTGCGTACGCATTGGGTACACCGCTGATGTCCGATCCATTTGGTACGAATACCTGGTTCTATGTCTTCCGCCAGCAACCAGGTCATGAAGGTGTAACGCAGCAAACGCTGACGCTGACCTTTAACAGTAGCGGTGTGTTGACCAATATTGATAACAAACCTGCGCTGAGTGGTAACTAATAATAAAGTTGCTCTCAAAGACGTTAAAAAAGGTGCTCAATGAGCACCTTTTTTCTGTCTGTTATTTATTCGCTGATTTTTCTGCTCGTTGCCTGCGAAGCTCTTTCGGATCGGCAATGAGAGGGCGATAAATCTCCACCCGATCGCCATCATGCACACTATCGCTTAGTTTTGCCGGACGGCTGTAAATGCCGACTTTGTTTTTAGTTAAATCGATATCGGTACGCAATTCCAGCAAGCCACTGGCGCGAATAGCTTCTTCAACCGTCGCGCCCTCCTGCAGCGTCACTCGCTGCAGGTACTGCTTCTCAGGTAGCGCATAAGCCACCTCAACGGCAATTTTACCTGGCACTGTAAACCTCTTTCGCACGAACCGTAAAAGCCTGGACCATATTAGCCGCCAGCTCTTTAAACACGCGACCAAAGGCGAGTTCAATCAACTTATTGGTAAACTCAAAGTCGAGATGAAACTCGATACGACACGCCTCCTGGCTCAGCGGCGTAAACTTCCATCCACCAATCAATTTCTTGAACGGCCCATCCACCAGATTCATAAGAATACTTTGGTTACTGGTCAACTGGTTGCGGGTAGTAAACGTTTTGCTGATCCCAGCCTTAGAGACATCTACCGCCGCAGTCATCTGCCCAGGAGTGGACTCCAGAATCCGACTTCCGGTACAACCCGGCAAAAACTGAGGATAAGACTGAACGTCATTCACTAACTGATACATTTGCTCCGCGCTGTAGGGTACCAGTGCGGTCCGGCTAATCTGAGGCATAACAATTTCCATCAACAAAAATCCAACAAATAATATCATTTATCCTGCTGTAAAAAAAACGCTATCCCGGCGCTGGGTAACATCGGGTTCATGCTAAGATAGAGCCTTGTCCCCCGCAGGATTGATATGGGGTGTTTTCGATTTCAGATTACCGATGATTCACGACGCTTATGACGAAGAAAAAAGCACATAAACCTGGTTCAGCGACCATCGCGCTTAACAAGCGCGCCCGTCACGAATACTTTATCGAAGAAGAGTTCGAAGCGGGACTTGCCCTGCAAGGCTGGGAGGTTAAATCCCTGCGCGCAGGAAAAGCCAATATCAGCGACAGCTACGTCCTTCTGCGTGACGGAGAGGCATTTCTGTTTGGCGCTAACATCACGCCAATGGCCGTGGCCTCCACGCATGTGGTGTGCGATCCTACCCGTACCCGCAAGTTACTTCTCAACCAGCGCGAACTGGACTCATTGTACGGTCGCGTCAATCGAGAAGGCTATACCGTAGTGGCGCTCTCCCTGTACTGGAAAAATGCCTGGTGCAAAGTGAAAATCGGCGTCGCCAAAGGTAAAAAACAGCACGATAAACGTTCAGATATCAAAGAACGCGAATGGCAGGTGGATAAAGCACGTATCATGAAAAACGCCCACCGTTAAACCTGCACTCCAATTATTGACCAGTTCCTCACCGCGCCTCCCTCTCCGGCGGCGCGAATGAACATCTTATTGGCTATCACATCCGACACAAATGTTGCCATCCCATTGCTTAATCGAATAAAAATCAGGCTACATGGGTGCTAAATCTTTAACGATAACGCCATTGAGGCTGGTCATGGCGCTCATAAATCTGGTATACTTACCTTTACACATTGGGGCTGATTCTGGATTCGACGGGATTTGCGAAACCCAAGGTGCATGCCGAGGGGCGGTTGGCCTCGTAAAAAGCCGCAAAAAATAGTCGCAAACGACGAAAACTACGCTTTAGCAGCTTAATAACCTGCTTAGAGCCCTCTCTCCCTAGCCTCCGCTCTTAGGACGGGGATCAAGAGAGGTCAAACCCAAAAGAGATCGCGTGGAAGCCCTGCCTGGGGTTGAAGCGTTAAAACTTAATCAGGCTAGTTTGTTAGTGGCGTGTCCGTCCGCAGCTGGCAAGCGAATGTAAAGACTGACTAAGCATGTAGTACCGAGGATGTAGGAATTTCGGACGCGGGTTCAACTCCCGCCAGCTCCACCAATCATGATTGGACGGTGTAAGGACAACACCAACAAAAACAGGAAGTTAGCAGTCTCAGCAGGACACCGACCAGACGGTGAGGAGACAAAAAAGGATACGCAAAGGAGCCGCGGCTCTCAAGTGTGAAAGAAGCCCGCAAATTGCGGGCTTTTTTATTGATCAGTCAACAATAAACAGTAACCGAATGAGAATTTAATAAGGATATTCATATGGAAGCTACTGTGGATTCGATTGATTTTCTGATCCGTAGTGAAGATGATTTTCTAAACTTTCTGGAAGAAATGAAAGCCCGAGAGGGGCTTGATTCTAAAGAGTTTATTTTCCCTAACGTAAAGTTTGCAGGCTGGCCATCCTTAGACATAAATGTTAAAGGAGAGCGGTATCATTCATCAATTACATCAGCAATGTTGTTTGGTATGTCAATGCTCAACGAGGAGATACAGCGGGCGTTTGCAACCATACGATACGGATCGCAGAATCTTCAACGCTTGACTAATGAAGACAAGCAACGACTTGATATAAATTTTAAAATTAGCGAAGGTTCTAGTGATGCGGAAGGCACCACTGACAAGATCATCAACGCAGTAACTGATTTTTTGCGAGATACTATGTCTGGACTGAACGGCTGGCAGAAAATGCTTGTTATAATCACAATGGTTGGCGCGGCCAGCACATGTGGTTATCACTACATTTCAGAAAATGCCGTAACAGAAAGACATGCAACTGATCGGCAGGTTGAAATTGCGAAAACCACATCCGATGGCATAAACAAAGCCATAGAAGCAACATTAGATTATAAAATCTATGGGAAATCAGCGATTAGCGATAAAGTTACTAGTCACGGACAAGCAGGTAAAAGTGCTTTAGTGAAGCAATTAGCTGCTGATCCTACTGTCGAAACCGTGACTTTAGGAAATGAGAAACTAACACGACAAGACCTAAATACCTACAACAGCCGACAATCTGTAGATAGAGAACGTAAAGAACGAACTGATATATTTTCCATCAAAGGTGTAACCAGAACAGGGCCAACAAATCAGGATATTAATATTAACGTTGTTAGGGTCTCTAATGACGAATGCTTCACAATCAAAGCTTCAGCTGATGTTATCACCCAAGATGAGTTGACAGCTATTGTTGACGCTTTGTCAAACAACTCTCATATTAAAATCAGTTACTTAGAGGTAATTGAAAAGGGTGCTGTTTCTATAGGTCAGTTCAACACTATTGTTTCAGAATAATCACTTAACCCCATTTATGTAGGTTGAGGTTATAAGTCACGGAGACCAGATATGTCCTTAAAGTATGCACATGAAAAATTTCATACGGCAGTACTTACTCTTGCAGGCCATGGAAGTATTCAAGAACGCTTGATTAATTCGTATGTTTTTAGCCTTGGGCATCTTAAAACAGCCGATGATATTCCAAATGCCTTACAAAGCAGGTTCGATGAATTATGTAAGGAACTGACTAAGTTTGATGCCACTGGCGATGAGGGGCGAGTTCAAGCAACAGTATCAAAACTTAACGATTTCGAGATCAATAAACTGATCGAAGATATTGTCAGTCTTAACGATGATATTTGCATGAAATTGGCTCTGACGGATGAGACTTACCAAGACATACACCAAAGTTAATTGATTAAATTCAAAAAGTTAATGTTCAACCAGCCAGTTTTTGGCTGGTTTATTGTCTTATAATATTCTTGCTCGAATGATGCACTATTTATGATGTAATCCGGACATCAGTTCATGGACAAGATTATCTCTTTCATTGTGTTGCAACCGTAAATGCATAGCAAAAAGGTGAGCGCTATCCTCATTCCTCTTCAAGCCATGCTGTTCAAGATACCCGAAAAAACGGCTTCTCTTATCCGCTATTTCCTGAGTCTGACGTGCAACATTTACCAAATTTTCTAGCGTTTTTCTTGGCATACTATTTCCTCCTGAAATTGTTGTAATTCACTAGGATATTCATTTTAATTTGTATCATTTAGTACCAAAACCGCTATCAATTAACAAAGCCATCGTTGTGGTTTACCTTGCAGCCGTTTTTTGTCATTGACTCTATGTGAAAATAATGAATCATCATGAGATTGGCTCACACGTTCTTGAATTCGACGAGCTGTGTCTTTATTTATCTCCTGCCGGAAACCTCTGATACAAAGTCGATACGCCAACATCATAGATAATCGCAACTTTCTGGCGCGGAACTCCTGATGCAATTAATCGCCCGGCCTGCGCCCATTGTTCTGGTGTAAGTTTGGGACGACGTCCACCAATTCGTCCCTGTGCGCGAGCAGCTTCCAGTCCAGCTTTTGTTCGTTCAACAATCAGTTCTCGTTCCATTTCAGCCAGGGCCCCCATCACATGAAAGAAAAAACGCCCCATTGGGGTACTGGTATCAATTGAATCCGTCAGACTACGAAAGTTGATGCCTCGTTCGCGCAACTCCTCCACCAGCACGACAAGATGCCGCATACTGCGCCTCAGTCGGTCCAGTTTCCAGACCACCAGAGTGTCACCTGCCGATAATATCCTGAAAATTTTTTAGCCCGGGTCTTTCGGGCGTTGTAATGCTGATTTTATATTCAAAATCAGCACGAACTCTTCTTAGGCCAGCAAGTTCTTGTATATGACGTGACTATGGCTACAACAGGAACGATTATTCCATAACAGGGGTTGCAGGCCACTCAATATCCGGTGCAGTTGATGTATCAACACGGTTCAGCAACACCCGATACTTTTTCCATGCGGCCAGTAACGCTTTCTCTTCCTCCGTTGCGATTTCCAGCTCAACAACAGTCTGAACGTACCGGGAACAGCCTCCTTCAGAGCTTGAAGGATATCAATGTTCGCTTCCTGTTAACTGCCGGACAAGTGCAACCAGTTCGCTTACCTGATTTTCCAGAGTGCTGATCCGGGTGCCTGCTGTTGCCAGATTTTCACGTAGCGTTGTGTTTTCCTCTTCCAGCGCGGTAACGCGATCATCTGTTTCACGGGCGACCTGAACAAGTAAACCCGTCACGGCGGCGTAGTCAACATTAAGATAGCGCGTTTCTTCGCGTAGCTCGTTGCCGTCAACGGTCGGGCCTTGCAACTCTTCACCGTAATGGATGAATGAACCAACGGCCTCCGGGATGGCCTCTTCAACTTCCTGGGCTATAACCCCGGCGCAATGTGCCCCATTCTCCTTGAGCGTGTACGTGTATCCATTAATTTTGCGGATTGCGTCAGTCGCGTTATCGATAATCTCGATATTTTCTTTCAGTCTGCGGTCTGATGACTGATTCAGTGTGGTGCAGTTAACACTTCCGTTTACAGTAAGGTTTTGCCCGTCTGTTGTTTTTTGCGCATAAAACAGATACGCAGCAGACGTGCCAACCTCAAAAACGTTTTGTCGAGTACTGGAACCCCACACCCTGATACTAACTGGTAGTTCTGAATTACCTGAATTAAGTAAAGCAAAACGATTGCCAGTCCCTGTTTGTTTTCTAATTACTAAATCGGCAGTTGAGTTAACCTCATCTTTGTTGATGGTTAGCGCCTGCGCTGTAGCACCGTTAACAGTGCCACTTAGTAGTTGAACCGCTCCATCATCGCCATTTAACAGCACTTGAGCGCTGCTTCTGTGGTTTTTCAGGAACAACATTTTGCCTGTGCTTTCTGATGTGCCTACCGACCACGCCGAATTGGTTCCAGTGCTATCAACACCACGAACGGTACAATTCATGCTGCCATAATCTGACGTACTTCCAAGCACATCAATCCGCCCGCCACCTAATTTTGATGGAGTCGTCGAGGTTAACGACCTGACGGTTACATCCTGATTCCATCCGGAAACAACAACCTGACTCCACGCTGTCCAGTTTCCATTAACAACAAAGCGAACGTATATACGTTTTGTGTCGTTGCTGATCAGCGTTTGCATGTTCGCATAATCCGAAGCAGAAACTTTGCGAGTCGACTCTACACGGAGCAAAAAGTTACCGGTTACACCGTCAGGCTTGTTGGTAATATTTGCACCACCTCCAGAGGATGGACAACTATAGTATTTAACCGCCCCGGCATCTGACCTGATGGTCAGGTTGTTAAGATCAACCTTCTGGCCGCCAATGTTTTCCGGCTCGATAGCTCCTGCTATCCCGGCACTGAACGTAGCAGCGGCTGAAAACGCTGTCGTACCTTTGAAAGCCAGTTGACCACCAATCGTTAATCCCTTGTCGAGTTTCGCTTGCGTGATCAATTTGCTGTTTTGTTTCTGATCAGGACTCTCACCAAAAGCCAGATCCCCATTAGTATCAATTCCAAGATACTTTGGGTTCACGTTGTCTAACTTAAACCCAATGGACACATTTTCAGAAGAACCAGAACGCGTTAAAACCAACGGCGTGTGCTGTGCTCCATAGATGCTGAGCGTAGTTGCCGATGAGTCAGTGTCGGTATTTGCAATCTCAATCGTTCTGCTTTTAATTTTATACGCTACTGTGAGATCACGGACTTCAACCCTCCCGTCGTGACGAACAACAAGATCCCCTCCTGATGTCCCCCCTGCTGTCTTTGCCCTGATGCGAACTTCGCCAAGCGAATCAGTGTTAGGACCAGCATAGATTATGCCGCGCTCTGTGTTATCGCCAGTATAAAACCGCAAAGCGGTGACTCCACTGTCTGCCCGCAGGAAGACTGACGGTGTACCTTTTTTGATTGTCAAGTCACCGGTCATTGTATCGCCGGTTTTTTTTACCTGCGCATCGTTCGTTACGTTGCCAAGTCCAACATCCGATTTCGACGGCTTGTTTGCCGAGCCGTATAGCTCATTGACGCTAAAAGTCCCGTTGTTAAGCCGGGCATCGTTGCCGGCATAGATCTTAATCTTCGCGGTTGAGTAGTCGATATTGATCGCTGACCACGTATCGCCGCACCGCGAGAATATACCAGAACCGTGGCTATAAATGGTCGCCGTGCTTCCGGTCGGCTTATCACCGCGCCAGAAATGACCACCTTTGTCACGCAGAGCTTTTAAGATCTCTACATCGCTCATCTTGCCGTTTGTTGATATCCCGCTACCACCAAGACCGAAAGCGCCTGTAAGCATAGCATTAGAAAGACCCAAATCTGCTTTAGTCGGCTTGTTTACCTGGTCGTAAATCCTTACAACGTTGCCTTCAGTATATCCAGAAGGCGCGGCGGTTTGCTTAACAAATCCGTCTGGGATGTATAATTCTGTGCTTAGTGTTGTCTGCGCCAGCACCGCAACCTTTGCGTCGTTAATAAACGCACTCTGGAATGCCCAAACCTCAATAAAGCCGTCACCTTTAACCAGGCCGTAACGCATCTGGTTGTTATCGGTCAGCCCGGTTGACCCTAAGCGGCGTATACTCAGGTAACGAGAAACATTATCCGCAGTAAGCGAAGAAGGCAGACCGCGCGCCGAGATCTCGATAAAGTCAATGTTTCCGTAAGGGGAGCCGTAGTTACCGGCATTAGTAACCATTAGCGTTACATGGCAATCTTTGCTTCCAGGATCGGAAAGTTTCGCGATCTTTATGTAAAAAGGCTCACTACCAGTAACAACGGGCCAATCGTATTGCGTCATCGGGCTGACGAGTCCCCCGACCTTGTCGAGATATTCTTTCGCCTTGTTCTCTGACGCTTTAGCGTTGGTTTCGCTGACCTTTGCTGCTGCCTCACTATTTTTCGCGTTGGTTTCTGATTTTTTGGCTGCTGTCGCGGAGTTTGCCGATG
>ERZ860590.435-NODE-435-length-34893-cov-5.147167_pt1 | contig 34893 bp, 26 predicted proteins | sample MGYA00509975_ERZ860590 | MGnify/ENA primary metagenome ERZ860590 (study PRJEB30046, sample SAMN00715250) | human gut metagenome | study: EMG produced TPA metagenomics assembly of the A metagenome-wide association study of gut microbiota in type 2... | reverse complement strand
GTGTGTACAACTTAAGAGAAGCACTAAAAAAACTAGGACACACGGTTTATATAGTAACAGTAAATGACAGCATAATAAAACACGAATATGATGAAAAAGAAAAAGTATTAAGAATACCGGGAATACCAATAGGAATATATGATTATAGACTAAGTGAAATATATTCGGTATCAACTGTAAAAATAATAAAAAATTTGCAAAAAAATAAGAAGCCTTTTTCTCAAGCAAGAAAGAAGCTTCTAATTATTAAAGAATTTATACCCTAAGAGGTATAGTTTTTCTTTTTTAAGCAAACAATATACCCGATAGGGTTTATAATAACAAATATTTTATTGACATTGCACCCTAAAGGGTGTAGAATAAGCATAGATAATAACTACAAGGAGCAGTAATATGAACCCGATTGCTGAATTTGTAAAAGAAAACAGAAAAGCGGCAGGACTTACGCAGGAGCAATTTGCATTGCGTTCGGGTCTTGGGCTTCGCTTTGTGCGTGAGCTTGAGCAGGGCAAGGAAACCGTGCGTATGGATAAGGTAAATGTTGCCCTTGCAATGTTCAACGCACAGGCTGTTGCCGGAAAGAAGGAAAATAAATGAGCGTATTCAGAACTGCCTATGTTTATGTGAGAAACACTTTTGCCGGTGTGCTCAAAGAAACCGATGAAGGCTATTCTTTCAAATATGATACCGATTATTTGCAGAGTGAAAATGCGTCAGCAGTTTCGCTCACTTTGCCGTTGCAAGAGGAAGAATACACATCAAAAACCTTATTTTCTTTCTTTGACGGTCTTATTCCCGAAGGTTGGCTTTTGAAAATCGTAACCGATAACTGGAAAATAGACAGCCACGACCGCTTCGGTGTTCTTCTTGTAGCCTGCAAGGACGGAATCGGCAATGTTTCAATAAGGGAGGAAAAAGAATGAACTGTTTATGCTGCGGCAAACCTTTGCGCACACCTAACGAAACAAGTTGGCACAAGGCTTGCATTAAACGCTTTTTCGGCACAACCAAGCTCCCCGAAATTGAAATTGACGACAAAACGCTTAATCTTTTGGCAACTGAAACCACAAACAAGGGGTTTACCGTTCCGGGCGTTCAAAAGAAGTTGTCCTTGCACCTTGCAAGCGACAGCAATAAACCGAGATTAACTCTTGTAAACTATCCAACTGGTTACATTCTCAAACCGCAGGTTGCCGAATTTGAAGCACTCCCCGAATCGGAACAGCTCATAATGACAATGGCTGATATGGCGGGAATTTCGACCGTTCCGCACGCACTTATCAAGGGCAATAAAGGGCTTGCGTATATCACAAAACGAGTTGACCGCAACTTAACAGGCGACAAGGTAGAGATGCTCGCTATGGAGGATTTTTGCCAGCTTGATTTAAGACTTACCGAGGACAAATACAGAGGCTCATACGAGCGTTGTGCAAAAATAATCAAGCAGTATTCGTCGAGAGTTGGCATTGATATGGCAGAGTTTTATATAAGGCTCGTTTTCTGCTTTATTGTGGGCAATTCCGATATGCACTTAAAAAATTTTTCCCTTATCGAAACCGCCGAGGGTTCGGGCGAATATGTGCTTTCTCCTGCATACGATTTGTTACCGGTTAACGCAAATATGCCTGCCGATAAAGAGCAATTCGCACTTGCTATGAACGGTAAAAAAATGAATATCCGCAAAGGCGATTTTCTGAAATTTGCCGACACTTGCGGTATCTCTCGTCCAACAGCAGAGAAACTTATCGACAACCTTGTTAAGCTCACACCAAAGTGGCTTAAAATGTGCGAAAAATCATTGCTCACAGACGAATTGAAAGAGAGATTGACAAAGATTATTACTGAAAGAACAGGCTGTTTGATTAGTAACTAACAGTAAATATCACAAATATCAAACAATATTCGCTGTAAAAAGTGTAGTCGTCCAACACTTTTTCGTTGTAATTTTTGTAAAGCGGTGTATTTAGTATCATATATATATTGAATGCTATAGAGCAGTCCGATTAGTGAGCAAACAGAAATATTAAAATAAATGGAGAAATGATTATGGCAAGAACAACTAAACCAAAGAAAGAAATATCAATGGAAGAAGCACTTTGGAAAAGTGCTGATAAACTGAGAGGTTCAGTAGAGCCAGCTGAGTATAAGCACGTTGTTCTTAGTTTATTCTTCCTTAAATTTACTAGTGACAAGTTTGAGGAATGCCGTAATAAGATTATTTCTACACACGGCGAAAAGTATGCGGATATGAAGCCGTTTTATACTCAGGAAAATGTATTCTATCTTCCTGAAGAAAGCCGTTGGAAGTACATTATTGAAAATGCAAAGCAGGACGATATTGCTCTGAAGATAGATACAGCACTTTATACGATTGAAAAGAACAACCCGGCACTGAAAGGTGCTTTGCCGGATAACTATTACTCCCGCTTACATATTGATACGGCAAAGTTGGCTTCTTTGCTTGATGAAATCAATCGTATCAACACTGATGATAAAGAGAACGACATTATAGGTCGTGTATATGAGTATTTCCTTAGTAAATTTGCTCTTGCAGAAGGAAAAGGTAAAGGAGAGTTCTACACACCAAAGTGTATTGTAAATCTGATTGCCGAAATGCTTGAGCCTTACGATGGAATACTTTATGACCCTTGTTGCGGTTCGGGCGGTATGTTTGTGCAGTCCATCAAGTTCGTAGAAGCACATAGCGGTAATAAAAAGAAAGTGTCTATTTACGGTCAGGAATACACAAACACCACTTTCAAACTGGCAAAAATGAACTTAGCAATCCGTGGTATTTCTGCAAATCTTGGAGAGATGGCAGCCAATACATTTACCAATGACCAACACAAAGACCTTAAAGCAGATTTCATTATGGCAAACCCGCCTTTCAATCAGAAACAGTGGAGAGCCGAAAATGAGCTTGTAGATGACCCTCGTTGGAACGGCTATGAAGTTCCGCCGACAAGCAATGCAAACTATGGTTGGATACTGAATATTGTTTCCAAACTCTCACAAAACGGTGTGGCAGGTTTCCTGCTTGCCAATGGAGCATTATCCGATGACGGTACGGAGCTAAAAATCAGACAGCAGCTTATAGAAAATCACTTGGTAGAAGCGATTATTATTCTTCCGAGAAACCTTTTCTATACCACTGACATCAGCGTTACCCTTTGGGTACTTAATAAGAATAAAAAGGCTCGTATTGTGGAACAGAACGGAAAGCTCAAACGCTATCGTGACCGAGAAGATGAAATACTCTTTATGGATTTACGACAGATGGGCAGTCCTTATGAGAAGAAGTACATTGAATTGACAGAGGAAGATAGAGCCAAAGTTACAAGTGTATATCATAACTGGCAGCAGGAAGGCTATGAGGAAACTTATGAGAATGTGCCGGAGTTTTGCTATTCTGCTTCTTTTGAAGAAGTAAAAGAAAAAGGATTTACTCTTGTACCGAGCAGATATATTGAATTTGTCAATCGTGATGAGAACATCGACTTTGATACAAAAATGAAAACACTTCAATCCGAGTTGAAAGATTTATTGGTTCAGGAAGAACAATCAAAGGCTGATTTGCTGTCTGTATTTAAGGAGCTGGGATATGAAATCGAATTATAAAAAATTAGGACAGTTTATTCGTCAGGTTGATGTAAGGAATACGGATGGTAAAGAAGAAAATCTTTTAGGTGTTTCCGTTCAAAAGCAATTTATACCGTCAATCGCAAATACAGTTGGAACAGATTTCAGAAAATATAAAGTTGTAAAGAAAGGACAGTTTACATATATCCCTGATACTTCAAGGCGTGGAGATAAAATAGGCATTGCGTTACTTGAAGATTATGACGAAGGACTTGTAAGCAATGTATATACTGTTTTTGAGATTATAGACGAGAAGCAACTTATACCGGAATATTTAATGCTTTGGTTTAGCAGACCGGAATTTGACCGATATGCTCGTTTTAAATCGCATGGAAGTGTTAGAGAAGTGATGGATTGGGATGAAATGTGCAAAGTTGAGTTACCTGTTCCATCCTATGAAAAACAAAAGGAAATTGTCGATAATTATAAAGCAATTAAGGACAGAATTGCCCTAAAGCAGAAGATAAATGATAATTTAGAAGCTACGGTGCAAGCAATCTTCAAATCAGAATTTATTGACTACGAAAGAGCCAACTATTCCGATTACATAGAATTTGAGTTTGGAAAATATCCTGCCACTTGGAACTTGGTTGACTTGGATACCGCTGTTGATGTTCGTGATGGCACACACGACTCGCCAAGCCCAACTGAATCTGGTAAATATCTTATCACTTCTCGCCATCTGCTCCCATACGCTGTTGACCGTAGTGATGCGTATTTTATTAGTGAAGCCGATTTCAAGAAAGCCAATGAGAGAAGCAAAGTCGAATATGGGGATATTCTATTTAGTATGATTGGAACAATCGGTATTATTTCATTCATAACAGACAAAGAAGTTGACTTTGCGATAAAGAATGTAGGTTTGTTCCGTACCTCTCAAAATCCTACAATACGGTATTTCATTCTCTCGTATTTGAAAAGCAAAATCGTAGAGAACTATATAGCTTCCTATATGTCAGGAAGTACACAATCATATGTGAGTTTGAATGTGCTTAGAAAAATACCACTTATTCTGCCGACAGAAGATGTACTTCAACATTTTGAGAAGCAAGTAGCACCGCTATATGCAAGTATGATTGAAAACACCCACGAAATCAGCAAACTCAATGACCTAAAAGATGTGATAACCACATCACTGTCAAGCCGCTAAATTATCATTTATAAAAGAAAGGAACGAATATGAAATATGTAGCATTTTTAGATATTTTAGGATTTAAGAATAAGTTGAAACGTTTATCACAGAGTGAAGCAAAAATGTATATAGGCGATTTTTCGGCAACTGTATATTCTATTTTTCAAAATACAGATTCTCAGTTAATAAATGGATACATAGTAAGCGATTCAATAATAATATATACAAATAATGTTTCCGAAGATGCGTTAAAAGCATTAGCAAAAGTAGTTGAAAAAGTTTGCAAAGAGGAGTTTTCTCAACATGGCATATTAATCAGAGGTGCGATTTCTAAAGGCGAGTTTGATAATATACCTGCTATTGAATTACCACACTTGCAAAAGCAATTAATTGTTGGACAAGCTTATGTGGAGGCTTATTTGTTGGAGGATTCAGTAAAAACAATAGGAATTAATCTTTCTGAAAGTGTATATCAGGATTTAAAAAATTCTGGATCTAATTTGAATATAATTGAAGAAAAAATTAAAGATCAAGTACAATATATATTAAGATATATTACGATAGATTATTTACTCGACGAAAATAATATGAGTAAATTTGTTGATTTAGCTATTGAAGCAAATTGGCTACCACATTATTATAATACTCTGTATTTTGCGATGAAAAGAGAAACTAATGATAATAAAGTGGAGCAAGTGTTTATCAATATCTTAAATTTGGTTTGTGATAATAAACCGTCTGAAAATTGGAGGGATATTGATTCGTTTATAAAAAATAGTTTTAATGATAATGTTATCGACAATTACAAAGTACGCTTTTTAAAGTATATTCGTAAAAATTTATTTTAGTTAATTACTCCTAAGGTGGCGGGAGTTAATACAAAGAACTGCTGCTGGTTTTGTTCTCTGTTATAAGGAGAATGAATATGGAAAATAAATTAACAACAGAAATAATTCAAAGAATGCTGCCGTATTTGGATAATGCACAGCTAATTAAACTTCGGGATGTTCTCGGAAAAGTATTAGTTGGCGTTGAATTATCTGATGATTATTCGGAAGATGAAAGCAATGAAAGTCTGCTAAATTCTTTTATTTCGGCAAAAAGAGTTGAAGGGTGTTCAGAAAAATCACTTGATTATTACTTATCTACAATTACAAAAATGCTTGCAACTGTGGATAAACCTGTTAAACACATACAAACGGATGATCTGAGAGTGTATTTAACAGATTATCAATCAGCAAAGTCATCGAGCAAGACAACTATGGATAATATAAGGCGAATACTTTCGAGCTTTTTTACTTGGCTTGAGGACGAGGATTATATTTTGAAAAGTCCGGTCAGGCGAATACATAAGGTAAAGACCGGAACGAATATTAAAGAAACCTACTCCGATGAAGCACTTGAATTGATGAGAGATAATTGCACAGAACTCAGGGACTTGGCAATGATTGATATGCTTGCTTCAACGGGTATGCGTGTCGGAGAAATGGTGTTATTAAATCGTGAAGATATAGACTTTAATGAAAGAGAATGTGTTGTTTTTGGCAAAGGCGATAAGGAGCGAATAGTATATTTTGATGCAAGAACAAAAATACATTTGCAGAATTACTTAAACAGCCGAAAGGACGATAACCCGGCACTTTTTGTTTCATTACAATCTCCGTATAATCGAATGAATATCGGAGGTATTGAAGTGAGATTACGGCAGCTTGGAAAACGATTGGGACTGAATAAGGTACACCCTCATAAATTCAGGCGAACCCTTGCGACAATGGCAATAGATAAAGGAATGCCAATAGAACAGCTTCAGCAGCTCTTGGGGCATAGAAGAATAGATACGACATTGCAATATGCAATGGTTAAACAGAGTAATGTAAAAATTGCTCATCGAAAATATATAGGATAAGGCGGTATTTTAATGTATAGAACGATAGATGAATTAATTGAAAAGGTTGATGAGAGAAATACAGAAAATAAGATTTCCGAACTTATAGGTGTAAGCATTGACAAGTGCTTTATAAAGTCTGTTGCAAATACTAACGGTACTGACCTTTCAAAATATAAAGTTATTAGAAAAAACGATTTTGCAGTCAGCTTAATGCAGGTTAGTAGGGATTCAAAGATACCGATTGCACGATTAGAGGATTATGATGTTGCGATAATGTCTCCGGCATATCCAATTTTCAGAGTTAAAGATACATCGGTCGTTTTACCGGAATACTTGGAAATGTGGTTTAAACGACCTGAATTTGACAGAGAAGCAGCTTTTATTGCGGTTGGTGGAGTTAGAGGTAGTATGCCTTGGGAAGAATTTGCAAAGATGAAATTGCCAGTACCTCCTATCGAAAAACAGCGAAAGATTGCGAATGCATATAAGATTGTTACAGACAGAATTGCATTGAAGCAGAAGATAAATGATAATTTAGTAGCGGTTGGTACAGCTTCTATCCAAAAGAATGTCGGCAGAGGTGCATTGATAAATCTGACCGAGGCAGAAATGGATAGACTGACTTTGCCCGATGGTTTTGAAATTCAAACCGTATCTGAATTTTGCAGAGAAACAAAATCTGGCTCTACTCCGTCTCGCACCAACAATGAATATTGGGAGAACGGAACAATTTCTTGGGTTAAATCCGGCGAAGTTCATAATAATATTACGCTGCAAACGGAAGAATACATCACTCCGTTAGGCTTGAATGAAAGTTCCACAAAACTGCTTCCAAAGGATACTGTTTTAATGGCTATGTATGGCGTTACCGCCGGTGAAATAGGTTATCTCGCTATTGAAGCAACTACCAATCAAGCAATCTGTGGTATGATTTGCAATTCAAAAGCTAATGCAGCATACTTGTATTTCTCACTAATTCAGAGCCAAACGGCAATCAGCAGACTTTCTAATGGTGGAGCGCAAGATAACCTCAGTAAGAACTTCATTGATAACATAAAAATTGTTGTTCCTCCGTCTGAGTTTATTGAAAAAATGAAACTTGCTGCAATAGTTGAGCAAATGACCTTAAATACAAAGGAAATTGCTATACTTGAAGAACTGCAAGCCACAGCTTTAGCTCAGTTATCAAGCCGCTAAATTATCATTTATTTGAAAGGATAAAAATGAAAAGAGAATTATTAGCACTTATCAAAGAAATACCTATTATAGAGGGAAAGTTTAGAATTTTTGAGCCATCAGCAGGTATGTGTATTCCATCAGGGGAGTTCATATATGACAATCCTGATTTTATAGAATGGAAAGAAGCAGTTGAATATGAACTGCAACAAATATACGATAGAACAATGGATACCTATATATGGAATATTATAAATGCTACGGGAGTGATACATAAATTTAACGGAAAAAATTATGATGAGAGAAAAAATTTTAATAGGTTAAAAAGTTCTCTTAAAGTGATAGAGAAAAACATTGATAAATATTTCCCTGATGAAAAGTCGATAGAAAGCGAGATTACAACAGCTATGAAGCCAAAGATTTTTATAAGCCATTCATCTAAAGATGTTAAGTATGTTGAACCCATTGTGGAATTGTTAGCAGATATTGGGATGACAAATGACAATCTGTTTTGTTCGTCTATACCTGATTATGGAATTCCTTTAAATCAAGACATATACGAATATTTATCCTCACTGTTTAGTGAAAATGAGCTTTATGTTATTTTTGTTCTTTCAAGCAATTATTATGGCAGTCCTGCTTGCCTAAATGAAATGGGTGCAGCGTGGGTTTTAAAAAATGAGTACACATCAATTTTACTTCCTAAGTTTGAATACCAAGAAATTGATGGGGCTGTAAACCCTAATAAAATTGGAATGAAATTAGATGACGATGATGAACTTCTAAAAAAGCGACTCGGAGAATTAAAAGATATTATTTCAGAAAAATTTAGTATAAGTGTACCAGATATGCGATGGGAAAAGAAACGCAATGATTTTATTAATACAATAAGGAATATTTGAGTGATTCCGGGGGAGTGAACGCAATGGCAAATTTTAATGAACACGCATTGGAAATGTCAATAATGGAGCTGTTCAAAGACGAGGAATACGCCTATGTCAGTGGCGACCAGATACACAGAGAAAGGACAGAGGTTCTGCTTACGGACGACCTGAAGCAATACCTTTATAATCGCTATGCGAAAGACGGTATCACACCGAGTGAGGTGGATAGTGTCATTCTAATGCTGCGTAATATTTCCGGTACGATTTATGAAGCAAACAAAGCTGTATTTAAGTTGCTCTGCGATGGTTTTATTCTTAATCGTGAGGATAGAACGCAGAAAGACCTCTACATTGAACTTATTGATTTCGACACTCCCGAAAACAATATTTTCAAGGTGGTTAATCAGTTTGAAATTGATGGCGTAAATAATCAGTTGCGTATTCCTGATGGCATTGTGTTTGTAAATGGTATTCCTGTTGTTGTTCTTGAATTTAAGAGTGCGGTACAAGAGAATACGACCATAATGGACGCATATAAGCAGCTTACAATCCGCTACCGTAGAGATATTCCGGAGATTTTTAAATACAATGCGTTTGTTGTTATCAGTGACGGAGCAAATAATAAATATGGTTCTTTCTTCAGCCCGTATGATTTCTTCTATGCGTGGAGGAAGATAAACTCAGACGATAAAGAGCTGGACGGTATAAATTCTCTTGTAACAATGATAAAAGGACTTTTCCGAAAAGACCGCTTACTTGAAGTTATCAAAGATTTTATTTATTTTCCGGATAACTCAGATAAGGATTTGAAGATAGTGTGCCGTTATCCACAGTTCTTTGCGGCAAATAAATTGTATGAGAATATCAAGGCTCATCTTCGCCCTGAAGGAGATGGTAAAGGTGGTACATACTTCGGAGCGACAGGCTGCGGCAAGAGTTATACAATGCTTTTCCTTACCCGTATGCTGATGAAAAGCAAATACTTTTCTTCTCCGACTATTCTTATTATTACGGACAGAACAGACCTTGATGACCAGCTTTCCAAACAGTTTGTCGGTTCAAGAAAATATATCGGAGATGAAACTGTTGTAAGCATTGAGTCCCGTGAGAAACTTCGTGAGGAGCTTCAGGGACGTGAGAGTGGCGGTGTTTATCTGACTACTATTCAGAAATTTACAGAGGATTTGCAGCTTCTTACAGACAGAACAAATGTTATTTGTATTTCTGATGAAGCACATAGAAGCCAAATCAATCTCGACCAAAAGGTTAAGATTACAGAGTCAGGTGTTCAGAGAACCTATGGCTTTGCCAAGTATCTGCACGACTCTTTACCAAATGCAACTTATGTTGGATTTACTGGAACTCCGGTTGATGGAACAATCGAAGTCTTTGGCGGTGTTGTAGACGCATATACAATGACGGAAGCTGTTAAGGACGGTATTACAGTTAATCTTGTTTACGATGGTCGTGCAGCTAAGGTTATGCTTAATCAGGACAAGGTAAGACAGATTGAGGAATACTATGCACAGTGTGAGCTTGAGGGGGCAAATGAACATCAAGTAGAAGAAAGTCAGAAAGCAGTTGCCAAAATGTAAGTTATTATTGGCGACCCTGATAGACTTCGTGCTGTTGCGGAGGACTTTATCAAACATTATGAAACCCGTGTGGCGGAAGGTGCAACCGTAGCAGGCAAAGCAATGTTTGTATGTTCCAACCGAAATATAGCATACGATTTCTATAAGATAGTAAAGGAACTCAGACCGGAATGGACAGAAAAGAAGATTTGTGATGACGGTGTTGTTCTGAGTGAGAAAGATAAAAAAGAGTTGAAGCCAATGGAAAAAATCAAGTTGGTTATGACTCGTAATAAAGATGATGAAAAAGACCTCTTTGATATGCTTGGCACAAAAGAGGATAGGAAAGAATTTGACCGTCAGTTCAAGAATCCAAAATCAAACTTTAAGATTGCCATTGTTGTAGATATGTGGCTGACTGGTTTTGATGTGCCGGAGCTTGATACGATTTACATTGATAAGCCTATTCAACAGCATACTCTTATTCAGACGATTTCCCGTGTAAATCGTGTATGCGAGGGCAAAGATAAAGGTTTGATTGTTGACTACATAGGTATTAAGAAAAATATGAATACCGCCCTCAAGAAATATACGAATTTTGAGAGCGAAGAATTTGAAGGTGTGGAGCAGTCCATTACGATTGTAAAAGACCAGTTAGAAGTTCTTGGTCAGATGTTCCATAACTTTAACAGCAGTGATTTCTTTAACGGTTCACCTACCGAACAGCTTGCCTGCCTGAACCGTGCAGTTGAGTATGTGCAGTTGTCTGAAGAACTGGAAAGAAGATTTATGGCAGCAGTCAAGAGAATGAAACAGGCATTTAACCTTTGCAGCTCAAGTGAGAAATTCTCTGATGAAGATAAGGATTATATCCATTTTTATTGTGCTGTCCGTTCTATCCTTTTCAAGTTAACAAAGGGCGATGCACCGGATATTGAGCAGATGAACGCTCGTGTCCGCAAAATGCTTGAGGGTGCAATTCAGTCTGATGGCATTGAGGAATTATTTGAAACCGGGAAACATATATCAGTGGATATTTTCAGCGATGAGTATATGGATAAAATAAATGCAATTCAGTTGCCGAATACGAAAATCAAGATACTTCAAAGACTTCTTTCTCAGGCAATTGACGAGTTTAAGAAAGTCAATAAGATTATGGGTGTGGAATTTGCAGATAGACTCAAAAAAGTTGTTGATGAGTATAACAACCGTCGTCGTGATGAAGCGTATGCTAATGAAGTCCTTGATGATGTTGCAGAGCAGCTTGCACAGTTGTTGTCTGAACTGAAAACAGAAAAGAACTCCTTCAAGAATATGGGAATAGATTATGAGGAAAAAGCTTTCTATGATATTTTGAAAGCAGTTTCCAAGAAGTTTGAGTTTGAATATCCGGACGATAAAATGATTGAATTATCCAAGAGGATAAAGCTGATTGTTGATGATAAGTCACGCTATACAGATTGGTCTGCCCGTGATGATATTAAGGCAAACTTGCAAGTGGATTTGATATTGCTGCTTGATGAGTTCGGCTATCCGCCAGTAACCATTGATGATGTTTACAAGGAAGTTCTTGAGCAGGCTGAGAATTTCAAGAAGTATGCTAAGTAAGGAGTAACACAATGCAAACAAATGATAGACCAATTTCAGAGTTAATGATATCTATAAATAAAGGTGCAATACAGTTACCAGATTTTCAACGAGGCTGGGTGTGGGAAGATGGGCGTATAAAAGCACTTATTGCAAGCATTACAAATAATTATCCAGTTGGTGCTGCAATGTTTTTGGAATATGGCAATGATAATATTAGGTTTAAATATAGAGTAATTGAGGGTGTCACCGCTACTGATGTAATCCCAACAGAATTGATACTTGACGGACAGCAAAGATTAACATCAATTTATTCATCTCTTTACAGTAGAAACGCTGTACATACAAGAACTGACAAAGGTAAGAAAATATTCCGCTATTACTATATAGATATTAAAAAGGCATGTGATCCTAATTGTGATAGAGTAGATGCAATATTTTCAGTTCCAGAAACAAGAATTATCACTTCAAATTTCGGCAGGGATATTGAATTAGATTTGTCAGATAGGACAAAAGAATTTGAGAATAAAATGTTTCCTCTTAACTTAATTCTTGATTTTCCGGAAGAACAAAATTGGCAAAATGAATATTATGCTTTTTACAACTACAATCAGGAAATCATTAAAGAATTTACGGAATTCAATAAGAAAATCATTATGCAAACATTACAGTATAAAATTCCTGTGATAAGTTTGGGCAAAGATACACCCAAAGAAGCGGTATGCCAAGTTTTTGAAAATGTAAACACCGGTGGCGTTTCTCTTACTGTTTTTGAATTAGTTACTGCAATTTTTGCAATGGACGATTTTGAACTAAGAAAAGATTGGGAAGAAAGAAAAGCAAAATATTTTGATGGAGATTTGTTATCTTGTATAACAGCAACAGACTTTTTAACAGCTTGTACTTTGCTTTCAACATATAAGAAAGGCGGTACAGTTAGTTGTAAAAAGAAAGATGTATTAAATCTATCTTTGAAAGATTATAATAATTTTGCAGATGCGTTATCTGAGGGGTTTGTTGAAGCAGAAAAAATATTGCAGGAAGAAAGAGTTTTTTCAAATAAAGACCTGCCTTATTCAACACAACTAATTCCGCTTGCTGCTCTATGTACATTATTGTCTAATGGGAATCGCATAAAAGTCACCAATATTAAAAATAAAATTAGGCAATGGTACTGGTGTGGTGTTTTTGGCGAACTTTATGGTGGAGCAAACGAAACAAGATATGTTAATGATGTAGTTGGTGTTATGAATTGGATTGAAAATAATGGAAATATACCTAAGACAATTCAGGAATCTTATTTCAATCCTACAAGATTACTCACTTTACAATCAAGACAATCGGCTGCCTATAAAGGTATAATGGCATTAATACTTAAGAACCATTGCAAAGACTTCATTAGTGGTCGAGAAATGGATTTTACAGTATACAAATCTGAAAACATTGACATTCATCATATTTTCCCAAAAAGTTATTGCGAAAAAAATAATCTACCTAAAGAAAAATGGAATTCAGTTGTAAACAAAACACCCATTTCTTACTCTACTAATAGAGAGATTGGTGGAGTAGCACCGAGTGAATATCTAAAAAAGATTGAAGAAAAAGGACAAGTTGATTATAATTCTTTGAACGATTATTTACAAACTCATCTTATAGATGTTAGTGCAGCAAGGTCAAACGACTTTGAAAAGCACATTGTTTTAAGAGCAAAGTTATTACTTGATGCTATCGAAAAGGCGACAGGTAAAATTATCTCAGGAAAAGATAGTGATGAAGTTATATCTAAATTTGGGGAAAGACTTATATTTTAAACATAATTTTCTAAAACACTCAGGTCTTAGGGTGTCCCTAACGAGGTATTTGGCGACGGTGGGAGTACAAATACACTGCTCGCTAAGTTTACACGGGCGAGGCAGTTTTACCGTTTTACGACTATGGGAGTATAAATGGTCTGCTCGCTAAGATTATACACGCATTTTAAATTCTACATTACACAACAAAGGCGAGGGCATTTCTGCTCTCGCCTTTAAACTTTTATATAGCTATATAGTAAATTTAAAACTGAAATTTTTTAGTTTTTTCTAAGACAGTTGTTTAAGTTTTTCGGTCAAGATTTCTTTCTCTCGGCTTCCGTTTGTAGCAAAACGGACATAAGGAATTTTATACAAATCTAAAATGTGATTCTTCAATAAATCTCGCTCTGCTTGTTTTGTTCCAGCCTTATGATAATGATAACCATCAACTTCAACAGCTAAAACGGGCTTCTTACTAATCCTGCTGTATATCAGAAAATCCAAGTGTGTAGCACTATTCATTGCATACTTGCACTCTTCATCATTTAACAACTGTGGGTCACGGATTAACAAATTTAACGGTTGATGACATATCACACTTAAATCAATTAAATCTTGTTCTTCGAGTACATTTTCGATAAGAGCAAACATTAAATTTTCAGAATCGTATTCTGAAATTCGTTTGTGCTTTTGCAAAAACTCAAATCGACTCTTGGTATAATCAGTATAAAGAAAATCAAAAACTGAATAAATTTTGCTTTCCGTAACTGTGAAATTGTTGTATTCAATGTATGAAACCAAATCACCGATATTGCTATCATTCGATTGTTTGTTGCCTGAAACAACAAGACAAAGCTCTTTTTTTGCACGGGAAACTGCAACATTAAGCATAAAAGGATCATCAGAAAATTCAGTCACTTCATCATCAACAGTTGTAATAATTATTGCATCTTTTTCTCTGCCCTGAAATTTGTGTATGGTTGCAATATCAATTTGTTGATTATCAATTTCACTTTTCAGTTTATTAACTTGATTATTATATGGTGCAATAATACCGATTTCTTTTGATTCAAAATTTAGTTTCGGAAGCACTTCGTCTTTAACAACTTCAATCTGTCGCAGATTTATCCGCTCTCTTGTGTGTTTTCCTTCAACTGTTTTTATAACAGAAAGAACATCGTTTTCACCGTTATCTTTTGTCATTATAACAAGATTGCCACCATAAAATTTTTCATTACAAAAGTTAATAATTTTAGGATGGCAACGGTAATGTTCACGAAGAAGTGTATTAGAGACATTAGGAATAGCTCTGCAAATTGATTGAAGAAAGCTATTTTCAGTATAATTGTATGAACTTGAAATATTAAAAGATTCGAATATAGAATTCGCTCGATTTTTGATGTCTTCTGTGATAACATTCGGCAACTGTTTTGTATCACCCACTATTACCGCATTCTTTGCACACGATAGAGCTAATGCTCCGGTTGTGACATCAACCTGAGACGCTTCGTCCATTATTATATAATCAAATTTTGCGTTTTTGCCAAGTGAACTCCTTGAAGAAAATGTTGTGCTTAATACTATAGGATATTCATTAAGAAATTCCTGTGGATTTTTCCAAAGATCATCGATTGAAAATTTCTTTCTTCTTTTTGAATTTCCGTATTTTAAAAATAATTTGTTTTTGAGAAAACTCATTGACATATCAGTCAATTTAGTCATTAAGTCATATGCCTTTTTTACTTTCAATTCGTTTTCAAGGGAAGATATTTCATTGGTTAATTCTTGGCCTTTACAAGTGTAGTACATTTTTTGAAAGGCAGTTATAATTTTTGAGATGTCTTGGTCATAAAACTTCCAATCAAAAATTCTGTATTTTAGAAGTCCTTTTAGCTTAAACCAAAAAGAAATTTTGCTTTCTTTTTCAGCTATATATAAGCACTCTTGCCATAAAGTCATTAAGTCAAAAGATTTAATATTTTTCTTTATACGAACTTCATTTTCGGTAGTTGTTTCAGAAATATAAACATCAAAATGTTCTTTTTCGACTGTAAGGTTTTGAAGTTCAATTCGGGCATTTGCCAATCTTTCTTGTTTTTCAAATATATCCTTAAGCTCATTTGAACATTCCTGTACTTGCTGCAAAGAAATATTTTCGTCACTCTTCCAAGATGAAATGTTTGGATATTCATACATTTGGGATTTAATAAATTCGTTTTTATTTTTAGAACTGCCCAAAGGAGCAACAAGGAAACCAAGGTTATACTTATCCGAATTTAGCTTTTCAAATACATTAAGTGTTGCGGAATTGTTATTTGATACAATCTGAACAGATTTTCCGTCAACAAGTAGGTTAGCAATGATATTTAGAATTGTCTGTGTTTTTCCTGTACCCGGTGGTCCCTCAATTACACTAACTTGATTTTCTAAAGCATTTTTTACAGCTTTATACTGACTTGCATTACAACCAAAAGGAAAAATAGGGATTATATTTTTATTAAAGCTATTCAAACTGAAATCGTTTGGAGATAAGTATGAAGCTAATGCCGAGTCAGTTGATAAATAGTCAATTTTCTCATATTGTTTTGAAAGTAGTTTAGTTCCGTCATCAGCCTTTAACTCAGCTAAATCAGCTATTCGTTTGAAATATTCAAGAACACTTTTAACGGTGCTATTATCTAAACAAGAATGGTCAATTTGTAAATCAGAACCTAAGTAATCACTTTCTTTACCATTGTCAAAACAAATATGATAATAATTTCTGTATGAATTTTCAAATAAGTAGATTGCTTCAATGTTAAATAATTCATTTTCACCGTGAGTTATTTTAACGGTATTAGGATTAATAGCGATAGGTTTTTTTAACCAAGTAACATTATTATAGTTGTAACTGTACACTTTACCGTTATTAAAAATTATATCGTACTTATGAGTTGTGTTGTTATAATTACAAAACTTTATATCAGGAGTAACTATTCTTCCGTTTGCAATTATCATATTACTCTTTGTATTCAAACTATCACCCTTTAGATGTTGAATCAATACTTTTATTATACTACATTTTAGATTTAACAGCAAATGAAAAAAGAAGAATATCAAAACGATACTCTTCTTTAAGTAATTTAGATGTGGTATATCACTTCACCATTCACAATTTCCGCTGCTCGGTTGCGGATATTATTCATCTTTTGCACCCACAACATCATATCGGTTTCTTTGAGTTTTTCGGTAACATTTTCCTTTTTGGCAAGTGATTTTACTGTTTCGTCGAATAGCAATTTTGCTCTTTGGTCGATTTCGGCAAGATATGAATTAAGTATACCTGCCGTCAAAAGATTGTAATAAATCACTTTGTGACGTTGTTTCAAGTATCGCTTGTGCCTCATTCCCCACACGCCTATTTGGGCGTTTTGCTCTGTGTTGAGTTTGAGATTTGGCAAGCGATAATCTCCTGACTTGCGATATGTACCGCCTTGTTTTTCGTAAATTGTCATTGTCTTTTCCTCCGTTTGATTTATTTGTAAATGCAGCGTTCGGCGAAGCGAAGCATTGCAATACAGTACTTTTCAAACGGTGTCAACGTTTTATGATATGGGTCGGCTCTTCTGTTTTGCACAATAAATAAAATTTGTATATAGTCGGATTCTTTCTATTTTGGTATTGATTTTAGCATAAAATAGGTGTATTATGACTTTGGTATGCGGACGGGTGAATTTTTTCAGTGGTCCGCACCTTGTTTTTAAATATTGGTTAAGAGGAAAATTTATGAGGATTATAATTGTTGGATGCGGAAAGGTTGGCTCTTCGATAGCGTCGGAGCTTAATTTGGAGGGGCATGAAATATCCGTAGTCGATATTAACCACGGTGCAGTCGATAAACTTGCAAATTCGCTTGATGTTCTCGGCATAGAGGGGAACGGTGCAACATATGATGTTCTTATTGAGGCAGGCGCAGAGTATGCCGATTTGCTTATTGCTGCAACCGCAAGGGATGAAATCAATCTGTATTCGTGTCTTATGGCTAAGGCGGCAGGCGTAACCCACACAATTGCAAGAGTGCGTAATCCCGAATACACAAACGACCTTTACAGAATCAAAGAGCATCTCGGTCTTTCTATGGCAATCAATCCCGAACAGACCGCCGCTAATGAAATCAGTCGTCTGTTAAGATTTTCGGGTGCGCTTGAAATTGATTCGTTCTCAAAGGGTGTTGTTGAGCTTATCAAGGTAACTGTACCGCAGAATTCGTCAATTGTCGGAACTGCTTTGAGCAGAGTTGACAACCTCAGAGGTAAGGTGAGAATCTGTACGGTTGAGAGAGGGGATGAGATGTTCATTCCTAACGGTGATTTTGTTATTAACGGCGGTGACAGAATTTCTGTTGTTGCAAAGCCCGAAATTGCCGCAAAATTCTTTAAGCGTATCAGTATTGCAATCGGCAGAAGTAAGGATGTTATCCTTCTCGGCGGCGGCAAGGTTTCGTTCTACCTTGCAAAGACGCTTATTAAATCCGGTGCGAATGTCAAAATTATCGAGAAAAATCCCGAACGCTGCAACTTCCTTTCAGAGGCTATGCCTGAGGCTGTTATAATTCAGGGCGATTGCATGGATCAGTCGCTGTTGCTTTCGGAGGGTGTTGAACACGCTGACGGCATTGCCGCTCTTATGGATTATGACGAAGAAAATATTATCATAACGATGTACCTAAAGGGCATTACAAAGGCAAAATTGATTACTAAGGTAAATAATGCGTCATTTGATCCGCTTTTGCATGATCAGAATTTTGAATGTATTATTCATCCAAAGAGCCTTACAGGCGAATATATTGCAAGATATATCAGAGCAATGCAGAATACGGGCGACAGCAATGTTGAATCGCTTTACCGCCTTAACGACGACAAGGTTGAGGCTCTTGAATTCAAGGTTAATGCGGAATCAAGGGTTACGAATGTTCCGATTATGAACCTTAATCTGAAGGCTAATCTTCAGATTATCTGCATTAACAGAGGCGGAAAAATTATTCTTCCGCAAGGTACGGATGTGATTAAACCTGAGGACACGGTAATTGTGCTTACCATGCAAAAAGGTCTTAGCAAGCTTGAAGATATTGTAAAGCGTTGAGGGGAGCGTAATGAATAAACGATTAATTGTGTATATCCTCGGCTGGGTTCTTATTGTCGAGGGTGCGGCTATGCAGATTGCAACCGTTACTTCATTTATATACGGCGAACACGAGGGGTTTTATTTTCTCGGAGTAGGCGCTTTGTCGGCACTTTTGGGATTGCTTGCCGTAAAAGTAAAAAAGCCGAAAAATCCCGTGCTTTATCAGAAGGCAGGCTTTGCGGCTACTGCGTTAAGCTGGATTCTCATGTCTTTTGTAGGATGTTTTCCGTTCTGGCTGAGCGGTGAGATTCCGAGTTTTATTGACGCTTTTTACGAAACCGTGTCGGGCTTTACAACAACAGGTTCAACAATACTTACCGATGTTGAGGCATTGAGCCACGGAATGCTTATGTGGCGAAGCTTTCTCCATTGGTTGGGCGGTATGGGCGTAATCGTGTTCTTGCTTGCGATTATCCCGAGGCTCGGCGGTCAGCAGAATATTTTCCTTATGAAAGCCGAAAGCCCCGGTCCGATTGTGGGCAAGGCTGTTCCGAAAATGAGAAATTACGCAATGCTGCTCTACGGAATTTATTTCGGCTTGACTGCACTTGAATTTATATTTTTAATTATAGGCAAAATGCCTGTTTTTGACGCACTTAACATAAGCTTTGCAACGGCAGGTACGGGCGGTTTCGGTGTTACCAACGCAGGTATCGCTTCATACAGCAATTATCTGCAAACCGTTATTGCTGTATTTATGATGCTGTTCGGAATTAATTTTTCCGTGTATATCCTCATTCTTGCGAAGAAGTTTAAGCAGGCTTTCCGCATTCAGGAGCTGTGGGTTTATTTCGGAATTATCGTGCTGTCAACAGCCTTGATTGCGTTTAACATCAGGTCACTTTATCCGAGTGCGTATGATGCGGTTCACCAGAGCTTTTTCTATGTTTCGTCAATTATCACGACAACAGGTTTTGGCTTGACGGATGTCAATAACTGGCCTGAATTTTCAAAAACTGTGATTATGATTATCACATTCATCGGTGCAATGGCAGGCAGTACGGGCGGCGGTTTTAAGATTTCAAGAGTTATTTTGCTCTTTAAGGAAACACGAAAGGAGTTTTCACTCCTCATTCATCCGAGAAATGTTAAGACCGTTAAAATGGACGGCAAGGCGATTGACCACAACGTTATGAGGTCAACTTCAATTTTCCTTGTGCTGTACATCGGAATCTTTGCGTTAAGCTGGCTTGTGCTTTCGCTTGACCAAACGGATTTTGTGACGAATTTCACGGCTGTTGCCGCAAATATCAACAACACAGGTCCGGGTCTTGGAATGGTTGGCCCTGTCGGCAACTATTCGGAATTCAGTATTTTGTCAAAAATTATTTTGATTTTCGATATGTTAGCAGGCAGACTCGAATTGTTCCCGTTGATGTTGCTGTTCGCCCCGTCAGCGTGGAAAAAATCGTAAGTAAATTGAAAAGATTATAATAAAGATCGGGAAGACAGTTTGCAAAACGCAAAACAATGTCTTCCCGACTGTTTTTTTATATATGGAATTGGGTGCAGCGACACGCTGCCGACGGCTTGCCGTCAATTTAAAAGCACATCGGCAATTGCGTTGCCTAACAGACTGCCTGAGTAGGTTGCCTCGTCAATGGAATTTGATTCTGTGCCGACTTCTATTAACAGCGAACCGTTGCAGACATATTCATTGTATGCAAAGTAGTCAAAATTCAGCGGTCTGGTCATATCGGGATAGAGGGTTTCGGCTTTGTCCTGAATTTTCAGGGCAAAGTTTAAATTTTCCTCCCAGCAGTCAAAACCCCGTTCACCGTCTGTGTCGCAACCCGCAAGAATCATAATCTGCGCACCCTTTTTGCCGTTGTATGTAAACACGGGCTTAACCTTGTTTTCGTCCGTTCCGATTGCGTCACGGTGCAGGTCGATAACAACCTTGATATCGGGATATTTTTCAAGATTTTTATACACTGTGTCAACACTTCGGTCATACGAACCGTTGTAGGATTCATCGTGAATTGTCGTGTCGTGAACCGTTTTTATTCCACGCTTGTTGAGCTGTTCGGTGAGTGCATCTCCGACTGCAACAACATTGAAATCGTTGTTGTTTGTGCGTGAATAAAAGCTGTCATAGAAAAAGTCAACATCTTCGTCAAGATATGCCTCGCTTGTGTGGGTGTGGTAGATAAGAACCTGCGGTGAGTTTATGCCCTTGTCAATTGAAAACGGCAGTTTTGCCGAAAGAAGTCCGTCAAAGTCAAGCGACAGTCCCGTTTTGTTTTTGACAAAGCAGTTGTCAACCTGAGTTCCCGTGTCGCCTATGGTGCGTTCCTCAACCGTGTATTTGTTCTCGCCGTCATGGTTGCCGTAGGAATCGTAATAGGTGCTTTTGTCACGCTTGTGATTTTTTTCGGCTACGGGTTCTGTGTCGGCTGATTCTGTGGGCTTTTGGTCGGAAGCTGTCGGCTTTTCCGTCTTTGAATTTTCAAGCTTGTATTCTCCGTTTGTGAGAGTAAAAGCGGCAGCGGCAAGTGCCGCAGGATTCTGCGATTCAAAGCAGAGAGGCAGTCTGTATATAACGCTTAAAACAGCCGTTGTCAACAGTACAACGGCTGTGCTTGTTTTTAAGGCTTTTTTCAGTTTCTTTTTTGATGTTCCTTCACTTTTCACAAAATCACCTGCAATCCGTACATATGTTGGCTATCGGTTTCTGCAATAAATATATGCCGTGCCGTAGGTGAATATGCGTGGATTTACATTAACGAGATGAGGTCGGGCAAATCAAATTCATTTTGCAGTGCTCCGTTGAGTGCAAAGGCTATGAGCCTTGAGGCTCTTTCCGTGAGCAGGTCAATTTCTCTCGGAATGACTACAAGCTGTCTGCCCTGCGGCATAAGCATTTTCTCCGTTTTTCGGTTGCAGTCATTGCCGAGAATGTCAACCGCAAGTGTTTGTGCGTCAACAACGGTCGGCACTCCGATTGCAATAACAGGAACTCCGATTGTTTCCTTTGTGATTTTTGTTCGGTGGTTGCCCACCCCAGCACCGGGTGAGATTCCCGTGTCGCTTATCTGAAGTGTACAGCCGAGCCTTTCGGTTCTGCGTGAGGCGAGTGCGTCAATTGCAACAACGGCTGTCGGTCTTATCCGCCGTACAATGCTGAGAATGTATTCGCCTGTTTCAATGCCCGTCTGTCCCGTGACTCCCGTCTGCATTACAGCAACGGGGCGCAGTCGGTCAAGTCCCGTTGAACGGGCAATTTCTCCGCCTATGTGACGGGTGGCAAGCACTCGCCGGCTTGTTTTCGGTCCGAGTGAGTCGGGAGTGATTTCCATGTTGCCGAGTCCTGCAACAAGCACAAGTCCATTTACGGGCAACAGCCGTTTGATTTCATTGCCGACGGTTTCAAGCCGTTTGTCGGTTTCGGTAAAATTGTCGGTGAGTGACGGCAACTCAATTGTAATGTATGTGCCGATTTCCTTGCCGAGTGCCTGTCTTGCCTTTTGGTTCTTTACAATCAGCCGTGAAATTTCAAGACCGTTTTCGCTGTACTTTTTGAATTCAATACCGCCTGTGTTTTCTCCTGCAATTTCTCTTGCTTCAATTGCAAGGTCGGTTCTGAACTGCAAAATAATCCCCCGTTTCGCAAATTTGTTTGTATATTGTTATTATTGTGCAATTTTATATTATGTATTCTATTTACAAGACTATTTTGTTTTGTTATAATCTTAACGCAGGTATCTACTGCTTTTAGGCAGTAGATACTCCCGAAATTCAGTTGACACTGAATTTCTAAGGAGCTGACGCTCCTCTGCGTAGATTGCAATCTATCACAAATTCCGCTCCTTGCAAGCAAAGCGGAATTTGTTCAGATTTAAATCCTTTATCATAAAGAAAAAGAGATAGATTATAATTCTAAAACAAACACACAACTTTACATTATATACAGGTGATTTTATGAACAAAAAATGTGCTGAAAAATTTACCGCAGTGGTTTCTGCGGTGTGTATGATTTCGGTCGGTATTGCAAGCGTAAATGCGGCTGAAATTGATGACGGTTTTGAGTCGGTCACAAAGAATGCACAATCCTCGGATTCGTCTTTTCCGTCTGCATATTCCGCAATCGGCTATTCGCTTGTTGATGAAAACGGACTTCCGAGTAATTTCAGCTCAAAAAATCTCGGTTTTGTAACACCTATCAAGGCTCAGCAGTATAACGATTGCTGGGCGGTTGCAGGCACAGAAGGCTTTGAAACAAAGCTTTTGAAGCTTGGCTATCCCGTTACCGAGATGTCACATGACCACGCAAACGCAAGTTCTACAACCCAGACAAACGGCAAGGGCTGGCAGAGAAGATACCGTGACGGCGGATTTACAAATATTTATCCCGGCTATCTCACCTCATGGCAGGGCGGTGCAGAGATTGCCGATGTCGGTGAGATTGATTTTTCAAAAAATATTCACGGCGATGATATGACAGCCGACAAGACTAAATACGGCACAACAAAACTGCGTTATCTTGACGGTGCCGATTCAAACGAAATCAAGCAGGCAATCATCGACAACGGCTCGGTGACAGCGTCATATGCCACATCAAACAAGTGCTTTAACAATGCAGGCACAACCTACTTTATGCCGCAGTCATATGACGGTGACTATGTCGGACACACAATCAGCATTGTGGGTTGGAACGATAATCTCAGCAGGTACAGATTTTCTAACGGAACAGGTGTGTTGCCACAGAACAACGGAGCATGGCTTGTGCGCAACAGCTGGGGCGATAACAACACAATGGGCGGTTATTTCTGGCTTTCATATGAGGATAAGTACATTTTCGGCGAAAAGTATTCCCCGAATTTCACAATTGACGAGGTGACGGAGATTACCGACGATATGACATTGTTGCAGGATGAACGCTACGGTGCTACATACAGCTTTAATTATGTTGACAACAACGACATTACATTCATCAATTGCTTTGATTTTGGCGAAAACAGCCGTACACTTGATAAGGTGCTTTTTGAAACAAAGAGCAACGGTGCGGATTATGAGATTTACTACATTCCCGTAAGAGATGGTGTTCCCTCAAATGATGAGAGCGAATGGAAGTCTGTTGCATCGGGCAAGGTTGCATACAGCGGTTATCAGTCTGTTGATGCAAACGGATTTGTTGCACCGCTCGGAAGAGGTGCAGTCGGTGTGAGAATCAAGACAAATTCAGAGGAATTAAGTCAGCTTGGTGTAGGCGAATGGCTTACAAGTGCAACGAAAATGACTTTTCTCAATGATTCATCTTACGGTAACAGCTACATTAAATATGACGGCACAACATGTGAACTGCTCGACTGGTACAAAACCGAGAGAGATGATATGCTCGGCGGTACATTTGTTATCAAAGCTGTGGCGCTCAAAAATGATAAGATTTTGAACGGCGATGTTGACCTTGACGGAGATATTACCGTTAAGGACGCAACCATTGTTCAGAAGTATATAGTAAAGCTTGAACAGCTTGACAACACACAGCTTTGCAATGCCGATTGTGACGGTGACGGAGATATCACGGTTGCCGATGCCACGAAAATTCAGAAAATAGTTGTGGGAATCGGCGAAAATTGAAAGTTGAAAATGGAAAATTGAAAATTAATGTCGGGCAGACAGTTTGCAAAATGCAAATCATTGTCGCCCGACTGTTTTTGTATATACAGAAGTTGCGTTTAAATGTAGGGGCGAACTGTGTACGCCTGCAAGTAATGGTACAAATTATATGTTAAAACAAATTTTATAAATGCCACAAACCCGTAGGGGCGGATATCATCCGCCCGCTTGATGAATGTTTATGTTTATATAATATGTTTTGATATAACATAAATTGTGTGTTCAAATTTGCACGCAATGCGTGCAATCATGTGCGTTGGACACGAACGGGCGAACACGGTTAGCTCCTACAAAATAGCGGTAACTTTGTGATATTTATACAGTTTATTTCTATCACAATGTTTGTGCCTTTACTTGGCGGGCGTCCAATGAACGCCCCTACTGGATTGTGGGAACAAATACAATACTACGCTCGGGCATAATATGTTTTTTTGACATTACAAACTATCTGCACGAACATAAAAAGTCGGCTCGCCGTGCGGACTGTAACTTTTTGCTTGACAAATCACCCGAACAAATGTACTATATTAGAAGAGCCGAGAACAACGAGGCTTGACATCAAATACGCAACTTGAAGTCATGGGAGAAAAATTATGAACAAACCGCTTGCGGACAGGATTCGTCCAAAGACAATTGATGACATTGTGGGACAAAAGCATCTTATTGCACCCGACAGACCTTTGCGTAAAATTATTGAAAGCGGAGATATTCCGAATCTTATTTTCTATGGTCCTTCGGGGGTTGGAAAAACTACGCTTGCCACATATATTGCCAAAAAGACAAACCGTACCCTCAAAAAGCTTAACGGCACAACGGCTTCAACTGCCGACATAAAAGAGATTGTTGCACAGCTTAACACTTTTTCGGGGCTTAACGGAATCCTGCTCTATCTTGACGAAATTCAGTATTTTAATAAAAAGCAACAGCAGACTTTGCTTGAATACATTGAAAACGGCAGTATCACGCTGATTGCGTCAACAACCGAAAATCCGTATTTTTATGTATATAACGCAATTCTGAGCCGTTCGACTGTTTTTGAATTTAAGCCGGTTGAGCCGGATGAGGTTGAAAAGGCGGTTTACCGTGCAAGTGATTTTCTTGCCGAGGAGAGCGGTACGGATATTGAAATGCCCGAAGAATGTGCAAAAAAAATAGCATCGGGTTGCGGAGGAGATGTTCGCAAGGCTATGAATGCCGTTGAGCTTTCCGTGATTGCAACAGATGAAATTGACGGAAAAAAGGTTGTAAGACTTGAAACCGTTGAACAGCTTGTGCAGAAAAGTGCGGTCAGGTATGACCGTGAGGGCGATGAGCATTACGATATTATTTCGGCTTATCAGAAAAGTATGCGTGGAAGCGATCCCGATGCCGCACTTCACTATCTTGCAAGACTGCTTGAGGCAGGCGATCTGCCGAGTGCGTGTCGCAGACTTATGGTGTGTGCGAGTGAGGATGTGGGACTTGCTTATCCACAGCTTTTGCCGATCGTAAAGTCGTGCGTTGATATAGCGCAGGCTGTCGGACTTCCCGAGGCTAGAATTCCTCTTGCCGATGCCGTGGTTATGGTGTGCAATGCCCCAAAATCCAACTCGGCATATATGGGTATAAACAGAGCTTTGGCTGACATAAGAACGGGTAACTCGGGACCTGTACCCAGACAATTGCAGAACAGGCACTGTGACGGAGATGACAATCCAAACAAGGGACAGTTCTATCTTTATCCCCACGATTTTCCGAACCATTATGTTGAGCAGCAATATCTGCCCGATGTCCTAAAGGACAAGAAGTATTATGAATACGGCAGAAATAAAAACGAGCAGGCGTTCAAAGCCTATTGGGACAAAATCAAAAAGAAGTAATCAAATGAAGATTTTTTGACATGAAACTGCAAATAGAGTCAGATGTTGCTAACTGAACATCTGACTATTTGCTTTTATTATCCTGTTTTTTTGCTAATTATTGTTTCATTGTCTATTATGCACAATTTGAATGTGAATAATTTGTGACGCAAGAAATTTTATTATTCTTTAAGAGAAAATTATTAGCGGTTCAATAATGTAGAATTAAAGAGTAATTGTGGAGTAGTGTTGAGTAGCTTCACACGTGCAACAAAAAAATAATTCTGGAGGAAATCAAAATGGTAAAAAGACAACACAAAATCATGTGCCTTGTGCTTTGCCTTATGCTGGCGGTTTCAACCGTATTCGTCGGTGTAGTCAGTGCTTCTGCTGCAACAGGCGATACTGTTTACGTTAGGGTAAACAACGGCTGGTCAAAAGTTAACTGCTATATGTGGACTGACGGTGTCGGCAGCAACGCAACTTGGCCGGGTAAAGCAATGACAAAGGTTGAGGACGGTGTATATTCTTACACTCTTGACAAGGATTACACATCGGTAATCTTCAACAACGGCTCAGATCAGACAGACGACCTTACATACCCGGGTCACGGTAAAATCTATGACCTTACAAAGGGTACATGGTCGGATTATGCAGGTGCTCCTTCACAGGACGCAACTGCTCAGAGACCTACAAGCGCAACAACTGCTACAACAGCAACAACTCCCAGCGGTGAAGGCACAACTGTTTACCTCAACAACGAGGCAGGTTGGGCAACACCTGTTGCTTATATGTGGAACAGCAATTCTGACAGCAACGGTTCATGGCCGGGCGTAAAGATGACAAACATCGGCGGCAATGTATATCAGTACACCGCATCAAAGACATATGCCAGCTGTATCTTCAGCAACAGCGGTCAGTCACAGACAGGAAACCTTACTGCAAAGGACGGCTATATCTACAACAACAAGACTAATCAATGGTCTGTTTACGATACAAGCCCTCTCCAGGTTAAGGAATTTACTGCTGATCCTGCATCAAACATCTACACAGGTACAGATGTACAGCTTTCTGCAACTGCTGCCAATAAGAGCGGCGCAGCAGTAAGCTACAAGTTCTCTGTTACTAACGCACAGGGCGGAACATCAACACTTTCCGACTTCTCTTCTGCTAAGTCAGTAACATGGACTCCTACAGTTGCAGGTGAATACACAATTACATTTGACTTTAAGGACGCAGACGGCAACACAAACAACCGTACAATGACTCTTGAAGTTAAGGACGACTCAGCACTTGTTAAGCCAATCATCAAGAGCGTTACTCCTGTAAACCTTAACCTTATCAAGGTTAACTCAACTGCTACTGTAACAGTTAAGGCAGGCGGCGGTAAGACAGGTACTAACCTTCTTTTCTACAAGTATGTTGTAACTGATCCTAACGGTGCTCAGAACACACCTTACTACACACTCAACAACATTTACACATTCGTTCCTACAATGAAGGGTGAATACAAGGTTAATGTTTATGTACAGGGTTCTGACAACAGCACAGTAAACAAGACTTATACTTACACAGCTACAGACGATGTTACTGAGCCTACAACAGTTGTTGTTCCTACAACTGCTCCTCAGCCAACAACAGTTCAGCCTACAACTGTTAAGCCTACAACTCCTCAGCCAACAACTGTTAAACCTACAACTCCTCAGCCGACAACAGTTCAGCCTACAACAGCTCCCGAAAGACTCCGTGGCGATGTTGACGATGACGGAGATGTAACTGTTATGGACTCAACATATCTTCAGAAGTCAATTGTAGGACTTCCGGATGTTCCGGCTCTCGAAACACTTGACCTCAAAATTTGCGACCTTGACGGTGACGGTGCAATCAGTGTTAAGGATGCAACAATCATTCTGAAAATCGTTGTAAACCTTGAGTAATCCAAACATTAAGTAAAAAAAGATTGGAGATATACCTATGACAAGAATAAAGAAGCTGTGCGCACTTGTTCTTGCTGTGATGATGGTTGTAACCGCAGGAGTAATTTCTGTAAATGCAGCTCAGAGTTCCGACTCTGACGCTGTATCTGCGGATACAACAGAAACAGGCATCACAATTCATGTAAGAATGAGTGACGGTACACAGCCATATGTATATTTGTGGAACTCGCTCCCCACAAACAGCGCCATGTCAAAGTCTTACCCCGGTGAGAAAATGACAAAGGGTGACAAGTGGTATAACTACCATGTAGCAGATGTTACAAAGGTAAATGCCATTGTTACAGACGCTGACGGCAAGCAGTATTCTTCTGAGAAAAAACTTGAATCTGCTGCAAGCGCTGACTGGTACTGTGAAAACGGTAAATGGTCAAAATACAACCCTGACGAGCCGGATCCGGTTGGCAGCGTTGATATGCGTGAAGAAACAATCTACTTTGTTATGACAACACGTTTCTATAACGGCGATACAGGCAACGATGTTCATTGCTGGGATGACGGCACAGCCGGCAACGGTGACGACGACCCTGCATGGCGCGGTGACTTTAAAGGTCTCGGTGACAAGCTCGACTACATCAAGGCTCTCGGTTTCAGCGCAATTTGGGTAACACCTGTTGTTACAAACGGATCAGGATATGACTACCACGGCTATCATGCTATGGATTTGTCAACAGTTGATGCTCGTTATGAAAGCTCAGACTACACATACGAAGATCTTATTCACGATGCTCACCAGAAGGGCATGAAGATTATTCAGGACGTAGTTCTTCAGCACACAGGTAACTTTGGTGAAGCACACTTCTGTGATCTTTTCACAAAGGATACAACTAAAGACCTTGGCAACCTTCAGGAGTCATTGATTCCTACACAGTATCTTCTTGATACATACGGCCTTAAGTCACCTGAGGAATACTGGGCTCAGAAGCCGGGTGTTCAGTATCAGCAGAGACTTAACCTTATGAAGAATGTTACTTACTCAGGCGACAACGGTAACTCAACCGGTCCTCAGCCTGCAGAGCAGGACTTCTCTATGAATAAGATTTCACAGAGTGATACTTACAACCCGAACAACTACTATCATACAGGCTATTTCCAGAGTCCTAACTATGATGACTGGACAACAAAGTTCAGCCAGATTGCAGGCGACTGCGTTGACCTTAACACAGAGAACCCTGCAGTTGCAGAATATGTTGTAGATTCATATTCAAAGTATATGGATATGGGCGTTGACGGCTTCCGTGTTGATACCGTTCGTCACATTCCGAGAGTATCTCTCAACATTATGTTCAATGACCAGCTTATGGACGCTGCTAAGGCAGCAGGCAAGCCTAACTTCTATATGTTCGGCGAAATCTGCACAAGATACACATCAGTTTGGTATCGTGGCCATGCCGAGGAGTCAACTCCTTACTACACATGGAAAGAGTCTAACTCTAAGTGGGCAGACAGCTGGAACTGGGGCACATCAGCTTCAGACATCAACGACAACATGAACCTCGTTCTTCAGCATTATCTTGAAGAAGATAATTACAACGGTGATATGGATTCTACACAGCCAAAGAGCGACAACGCTTACCTTGACGGTATTACATATCACGGTTCCGACCGTTCTAAGGCATCAGGCATGGATGCAATTGACTTCCAGATGCACAGAATGTTCGGTAGCGCTAAGAACGCTTATAACTTCGCTATTAACAACGACCAGTATTACAATGATGCAACATACAGCGTAATGTATGTTGATTCACACGACTATGCTCCTGAACAGCCGGATGAAACAACTCGTTTCACAGGCGGTACACAGACATGGGCAGAGAATATGGATCTTATGTTCACATTCCGTGGTATTCCTTGCGTATACTATGGTTCGGAAGTTGAGTTCAAGAAGGGTGAGCTTATTGATAAGGGTACACTTATTTCTCTTGAAAACTCAGGTCGTGCATACTTCGGTGATTATCTTGAGGGTACTGTAAACGCTACTGACTTCAGTGAGTACACAGCATCAGGCACTGTTGCTGACACTCTTGCAAGCCCGCTCAGTAAGCACCTTTCAAAGGTTAATGCTATTCGTCGTGCTATCCCCGCTCTCCAGAAGGGACAGTACACAGCATCAAACACATATGTAACAGGTGGAGATATGTCTTATGTTCGCCGTTATACTGACGACAACACAGACAGCCTTGCACTCGTTTCAATTTCTTCAGGTGCAACATTCAAGAACATTCCTAACGGCAAGTATGTTGACGCTGTTACAGGTGATGTTAAGTATGTTACTGACGGTACACTTACAGTTCCGGAACTTGCTAAGGCTAACATGAGAGTTTATGTATGCTGCGCAAGCGGATTTACAGGTATCGACGGTCAGATCGGCGGAGATTCTGCTTACGCTAAATAATGCGGAATATTCCACACTCAACACGATTCTGATTCTGTAATCAAAATTAATTACGGCACTCCGAGTAAAATCGGGGTGCCGTTTTTTAATTGTTATTTTATTTGTTCGTAATATTTTAAAAAAATATGCTTATAATAAAAGTGTATCCGAAGTGTTATGTCAGCATAAAAATGCTTGAGAAAAAATCTTTTGAACGAAAATACAAATATTCCACGCTTAAATATTTCTATGATATTCTCGGTATAGAATAACAATCGGGTAGCAGAAGTTTACATTCAGTAAATCTGTTACCCGATTGTTCCATTATATTTTTTATTGTTATAATCGGCACTCAAAAATTTCGTTGGTGTCGGAAAACCCATGAGATTTATACCATTCCGCCGAATTTTCGCTTGGCCATGCAAAGACAAGTTCGCAGTTGATTGACGAAAGGTAATTCTTTACATAATCGAGCAGTCGAGTGCCGATGCCCTTGCCACGATATTCTTCAAGCGTGAACACCTTTGTGAGATACGCAATAAATTCACGCTTTGCATTCGGGGTGGGAATTGTCGGAATAAGATATACAAACATTGCCGAAAGAATTTTCGCATTCTCATCTTCCGCAACGAAGATTTTATATTCCTTGTTTGTGTATAAAAAGGCAACGAACTCCTCGATAAATACCGATTTTGTTACACCGTCGGTGTTGTGTTCACCGTAAGTTTCGTCGTCCTCAACAGCATGGGTCCATCTCATTTCCGCAAGCTGAACGAAATCTCTGTCCTGAACCTCTCTTATTACCATGCTATCACCTCATCAAATTATTTTCAACTTAAGTATAACACAGATTTCCGCGATTACAAGGATGCAATTCGTCAGTATCCGCTCTCGATTCCACTCATCGCAGTTATTCATTTGGTATTGTTCCTTGGGTATTTTTCTCTTAGTCTTTTTCTATGGGTATTATTAGGGTGCAAATCGTGAGGGGGAGTGGTGCAGGAGATGCAGGGGGGTGGTGCAGAATTTACAGAGGGATACTGCATTGCGTGCAGGGGGCAGGTGCATTATTTGCGTAGTGTTCAACGAGGTTGTCACGGCAAAATCCGATATCGTAAAAGTCTGAGTTGAGAGAAAATATATAGGGAGCAGGCTGAATTTTGCCGAATTTTCCGACCGCAAAACCGCCCGATTTTGAAATTATGTTTCGTTCGCAAAGATTGTTTACGCACTTTCTTGCCGTGTTTTCGGAAATTGAACAGGCATTTGCAATGGTCATTATTGACGGATAGCAGGTTTTTGTTTTGTCACAGCACTTCAATATGTAGCACAAAACCGAAAATTCGTGAGGTTTTAGCTTGAGGTCAAACACCTCGTTTGGAACCATAAAAAAGTTTGTCATATAATCGCCTCCGCTTATAAGCTCAAAAGGCGAAAAAATGTATATTTTAATGCATTTTTTGAAAAATTCAACAGACTTTTTTCTTTATACGGCAAATAAGAAAGATAATTTTAGTTATTGTTTTCACAATTCAGTAGGTGATCCGATGAACACTCGCAAGTAACGGTACAAATTATATAAATGCTACAAACCCGTAGGGGCGGATATTATCCGCCAGCTTGATGAATGGGTTTGTTTTATAAAAATATTTTGCTGTGATGGGTGTTGTGTGTAATATGTAGCGGCGAACCGTGTTTTCACGTTAGAAATATAGTCGCAAGGTTACCCCTACGGCTTGTTTTATGTTTGCACATAAAACAAAGGGCGAACACGGTTCGCCGCTACATTGAATGGTGCAGACGGTGACAATGTTACGCTCGGGCATAATATGTTTTGCATTACAGAAACTATCTTCACGAACAGAGAGCGATTAGCACAAAACAAATCTCGGGAGTTGTAGTTTTTACTATATCAGACTGTCTACACGAACGGAGAGCGAGGCACTCGCATGCATAGTGCAATATTAGTACAAAGCAAATCTCGGGAGTCGTAACTTTGGTTATATTAAACTGTCTACACGAACAGGGTGCGAGGCACTCGCCATGCTTGACAATTTTAGGATTGCGATATATAGTATAGTCAAGGGAAGAGATTAACGGCTGACGCCGTAAAAATTGTGGGGTGAGCAGATGAAAATAACACTTAATCCCGACAAAGAAACAGTAAAGACAGTTAAAGAGGGCTTGAAGAGGACAGGCGGTTACTGCCCGTGCAGAATTCAGCGTACAGAGGAATACAAGTGTATGTGCAAGGAATTCAAGGAGCAGATTGCCGATCCTGATTTTGAGGGCTTTTGTCATTGTATGCTTTACTACAAATCAAAAGATTAAAATACCGGAACAGGAGGATTGTTATGGAAATAGAGCTTTACAAAGAAACTTTTGAGCAGGAGGTTTTGCAGTCGGATATTCCCGTGCTTGTAGACTTTTGGGCAACATGGTGCGGTCCGTGCAAAATGATTGCCCCGATTGTTAAAGAAATCGCTGACGAATATGACGGCAAAATTCTTGTCGGCAAGGTTAATGTTGACGAAGAACCCGACCTTACAATGCAGTATAATGTGTCGAGTATCCCGACTCTTATGGTGTTCAAAAACGGTCAGCTTGTCAATAAGGCTGTCGGCTATCGTGAAAAGGACGAAATCCTTAAAATGCTCAAGTAAATATACCGACTAAAACACAAAACCGTGTGTACAGAAAAAGTACACACGGTTTTTTTATTTGTCAGATTTAAGCGATTGTGAAAATTCTGAAATCTTATTTTGTATTATCTTTATTGTTTCTTCATTTGAATAAACAATTTCGGAATCAACAAGGCTCGTTGCAAAATCATAAAAGGGTTTTGCAAATCCACATTCATTAAGTTTAAAAACAGAGTGGCTGTTTTTTTCATCGGACAGGAGAAGGAAAAAGTCGTTAATCTGACCGGTCCCGCAATAACGAAGATTCTTCGGTAAATGGAGTTTGTCTTCACGAATAAGATGCAGACTGCTTTGTTTTAAATTTATTGCGGATTTGCAAAGTTCATTCAAGATTTTTATTCGATATTTGGGCGGAATAGGATTGTAGGCAATTTCGGGTATCTCGGTTATTCTGCCCGTCATAAGAAAATTGTCAAGCCCTCGTTCGGTAAAAATTGAAGTTTTTAACATAAAGTTGCGGTATTGCGAAAGACAGCTTTTTGCACGGCCAAATATGACGGGAAAATTTGGAATGTCCTTTCTCATGCACATTTCAATTAATTCATCACCTATATACGGCGTTACGCATGGTTCGTATTCAATGGTAATCAAATTTGTGTTTGCAATGTCGTAGTGCCGCAAATGCTCAACATAAATACTGCTGTATCCCATAAGCGTGTTGATATCGGCAATCAGAGCATAGGAGTTATTTATTTTTTGTTCAAAGAGTTCTTTGTGAAGTTTGATTATGTTTTTATCCTGAGTTATTACAGCACTTCTTTTGTCATATGAAATCGTAACAAGGTAGTTGTCGGTAACAATAAAATATGGCAGAACGGAGCTGTTTGTTGTTTTATCGTAGTAGTAATAAGCATGGTAATCTGTTTTGCTGAGAAAAATCGGATAAATTTTGTTTATCATGTTTATGTTTGAATAGTAGTTATCATAGGAGTCGTCATAAGGTTTAAGACCGAAAATATGACATACCGACAAACCTGCTATGTCGGTTATACTTTTTAATAAATTGTTAATGGGTGACTTGTCTTCAAAAATATCGCCGTAGATATATATGGTGTTATTTTCAACAGCTTCCTGTCGCATTATGGTTTCAATTGCGTTATAGGTGTCGGTTTCGCCTTTGATAACAGCAGGATATTCTATATTAAGCGATATTTTAAAACTCCGTTCGATAGGGCAATGCTTAACCTCGAAAATGTTATACAGATTTTCGATAAAATTTGCCGTGCAGATTCTGCTTTTGTACCTGTCTTCGCCTATAATTGCTATCTCATATTCTTTTGTTAAATTAAATTTTTCTTCGGGAGAAAGACAGAGCGAAGCACAGATAAGTTCAAGTTCCTCTATGGTGGGCAGTTTTTGACCGCTCTTAATACGCTGGAGTTTTGTCCGTTCAATACCCGTAATTTTGCTCAATCTGTATATAGTTGTATCCCCGACAGCTCTTTGAAATTTTTCACAAAACGACATAATCATCACCACAATCAGTTATAGTACATATAATAATAATAATAATAATAATAATAATAATAA
>ERZ860590.430-NODE-430-length-35163-cov-3.003418_pt1 | contig 35163 bp, 17 predicted proteins | sample MGYA00509975_ERZ860590 | MGnify/ENA primary metagenome ERZ860590 (study PRJEB30046, sample SAMN00715250) | human gut metagenome | study: EMG produced TPA metagenomics assembly of the A metagenome-wide association study of gut microbiota in type 2... | reverse complement strand
TCTTCGAAGGCAATTATGACGATGCCCTCGCCATGTTCAACTCTGCCCGCCTCGACCTTCTGGGTACCGAGGAGCGTGACGACATGACCTACCGCCTTGCCACCTGCTACCTGAAAACGGGCAACGTAAAGGAAGCAGCCATCTGGTTCGAGACTCTGCGTAGCACCAGCCGCAAGTATGCAGCGGACTGTGCTTACTACATCTCTTATATCCGATATACCCAAGGACGGTATGACGAAGCGCTCAGCGGTTTCCTGCCTTTGCAGGACAATGCCAAATACAAGGACTTGGTTCCCTATTACATCACCGAAATCTATCTGTTGAAGAAGCAGTACGACAAGGCGGAAATCGTGGCGCAGAATGCACTGTCAGCCCATCCCGACGGTCTGAGCTACACCCACACGGCGGAGCTGAACCGTATCCTCGGTACAGCCGAATACCATTTCGGGAAGTATCACGAAGCCGTAAAGTCCTTCGGACAATATATAGAACACAATGCCGAATCTGCCGCTCATAGAAGGGATGCCCTTTACATGCTGGGAATGTCCTATTATCAATGCGGCGTGTATTCGCAAGTCCCCTCCGTCCTCGGCAGAGTGACTGCCGAAAACGACGCCCTTTCGCAGAACGCATACCTGCACATGGGACTGTCTTATCTGCAACTGGCAGACAAGACCAAAGCGCGTATGGCCTTCGAGCAGGCTGCCGCCTCCAACGCCGATATGAAAGTCAAGGAACAAGCCGCCTATAACTACGCCTTATGCATCCACGAGACCTCCTATTCCGCTTTCGGCGAATCGGTGACCGTCTTTGAGAAATTCCTAAACGAGTTCCCGAACTCTCCTTATGCCGAGAAAGTCAGCAACTACCTGGTGGAAGTGTACATGAATACACGCAGCTACGATGCCGCACTCAAGTCCATCGACCGTATCTCCCATCCCAGCAAAGCCATTCTGGAAGCCAAACAAAAGATTCTGTTCCAACTCGGGACCCAGTCTTTTGCCAACACGCAGTTCGAACAAGCCATCGGTTACTTCAACCAAAGCGTCACGTTGGGGCAATACAACCTCCAGACCAAGGCAGACGCCCTCTACTGGCTCGGCGAGTCTTATTACCGCCTGAACCGGATGAGAGAAGCTGCCCGCAATTTCAACGAATATCTGTCACTCACCCGGCAGAGGGATACGGAAATGTTTGCCCTTGCCTACTATAACCTGGGCTACATCGCTTTCCACCAGAAAGACTATTCGACGGCAGAGAACCGTTTCCGCAACTTTGTCCAACTGGAGAAAGGCGAAAACCCGACCGCATTGGCAGATGCCTACAACCGCATCGGTGACTGTAACCTGCACGTCCGCCGTTTCGAGGAAGCCAAGCAATACTACGCCAAAGCCGAGAACCTGAACACTCCCGCCGGAGACTATGCCGTCTATCAATTAGCACTGGTATATGGCATGCAGAAAAACTATACGGAAAAGGTGAGCATGCTGGACCGACTTGCAGCCAAATATCCCAACTCGCCCTACGCCATCAATGCCCTCTACGAGAAGGGACGCTCCTACGTACAGAGCAACAACAGCCGCCAGGCTATCGCCACCTTCCGCGAGCTGCTTGCCAAATACCCCGAAAGCCCCGTCAGCCGTAAAGCCGCCGCCGAAATCGGTCTGCTTTACTACCAGAACGATGACTATGACCGTGCCATAGAAGCCTACAAGCATGTGGTCACCCAATATCCCGGAAGCGAGGAAGCCCGCCTTGCCATGCGCGACTTGAAGTCCATCTACGTAGATGCCAACCGCGTGGACGAGTTTGCCGCCCTTGCCGCCCAGATGCCGGGAGAAATCCGCTTCGAACCCAGTGAGCAAGACTCGCTGACTTACATCGCTGCCGAAAAAGTATATATGAAAGGCGAAGCCACACCTGCCAAAGAGAGCTTCACCCGTTATCTGCAAAGTTATCCGGGAGGCGCTTTCAGCCTGAATGCACACTACTACCTCTGCGTCATAGGCAAAGAGCAGAAAGATGAAGAGGCGGTATTGGAACATGCCGGAAAACTGCTGGAATACCCCGATAACCCATATTCTGAAGAGGCTTTGCTGATGCATGGAGAAATTCTGTTCAACCGCCAGCAATATGACCTGGCATTGGCCGACTACAAGAAATTGCAGGCCAAAGCCACCACGGCAGAGCGCCGCCAGCTTGGCGCTATCGGTGTACTGCGCTGTGGAGCACTGATGCATGATGATGCGGAAGTCATCAACGCCGCCACAGCCTTGCTTGCCGAAGCCAAGCTGTCTCCGGAGCTCCGGAACGAGGCGTTGTACTACCGTGCCAAGGCATACCTCAACCAGAAAGCCGACAAGAAGGCAATGGATGACCTTCAGCTGCTGGCCAAAGACACCCGTACCCTTTATGGAGCCGAAGCCAAATATCTGGTGGCATTACAATGGTACAATGCCGGTAATTATGCCTCTGCAGAAAAGGAAATCCTTAATTTCATCGACCAAAGCACACCGCATGCCTACTGGCTGGCACGCAGTTTCATCCTTCTGTCTGATGTATATGTAGCCATGGACAAGAAGCTCGATGCACGCCAATACCTATTGAGCCTGCAGCAGAACTACCAGGCCGACGACGATATAGCAAGCATGATTAACGAAAGACTGGAGAAATTGAAGTAAGAAATATAGCACATTATGAAAAAGATACAATATATCCTCGCAGGAACTATGCTTGTCTCCCTCTCTTTGGGAGCACAAGCCCAGACACAACCCCAAGACACCACCATGAACCGTACGGTAGTCGTGGAACAAGAATATAATCCGGACATCATGGATGCCTCCAAAGTGAACGTGCTTCCCAGGGTGGAACCTCCTACCGTCAGCAAAAAGGCGGTGGAATATGACGCCACCCTGATGCCGGCAACCCAAATCCCCGCAGGTATCATGCAAGCCTATACCGGAAAAGAGACGCAGGCGAAAGCGCTGCCCGGATATGTACGCTTGGGATACGGTAACTACGGTAACCTCGATGTACGCGCCAACTACCTCTTCTCTTTATCCCCCAAAGACCGCCTCAACCTGACATTCACAATGGATGGCATGGATGGCAAACTGGACTTGCCGGATAATGGCGGGAAGTGGAATTCATTCTACTACCGTACCCATGCTGCCATGGATTATGTACATGCCTTCAGCAAAGTCGATTTGAATATTGCCGGAAAGTTCAACCAAAGCAATTTCAACTTCCTGCCCGACTTCGTCAGCAACAAGCAGAAATTCGTTTCGGGTGATGTACATTTCGGGGTAAGTTCCACGAGCGACGATATGCCTCTCCAATTCCGTGCCGAAACCAATTTGTTGGTCTACCAGCGCCAACACGACCTCATGGTGAGCAATATCAAAGAAAATATCGTGCGTACCAAAGCCGATGTCACCGGTTCCATCTCCGATGAGCAGACCATCGGCATGGCTTTTGCCATGGACAATACATTCTACAGCGACGGACGTTTCGAGAATCACACCGACGTAGACTTCAATCCATACTATCTCTTTCAGAATGACGACTGGAAAATACGTCTCGGCGCACACGTCGACCTGGCTTTCGGTTTCGGCAAGAAGTTCCGCGCCGCTCCCGACGTAGAAATACAATACATCTTCTCGGACAGCTACATCCTCTACGCACAAGGTAAGGGAGGACGGCTACAGAACGATTTCCGCCGTCTGGAAACCATTACGCCTTATGGCATTACAAACCAGCAGCTTGACAATACCTACGAACAGCTCAACGCAGCCGTCGGCTTCAAGGCAAGCCCGGTCAGCGGATTGTGGTTCAACCTATACGGCGGGTATCAAGATTTGAAAAACGACCTGATTGACACTCCGACTGTCAAGTCCGACGGGATAAGCAATGTTTTCCTCACAGAAGACACCAAGAACCTCTACGCCGGAGCCGACCTGAGCTACAACTACAAGGATGTTTTCTATCTCGCCGCCAATGCCGTCTATCGCCATTGGACAACGGACTCAGACGGTTCTGATGTCGTAGTAAGTTTCAAACCGGCCGTAGAAGGCAATCTCAATCTCAAGGTACGCCCCATCTCCCCACTGCTTGTCGGCATCGGCTATCAGCACATCTCACGCCAAGGCGTGGAGGGCAACAAGGCGGACCCCGTCAGCAATCTCTATCTGAACGGCAGCTACGAACTCTTCAAAGGTATCTCCGTGTATGCGCGCGTGAACAACTTGCTGAACAAAGATTACCAGTACTACTGGGGATACCCTTCAGAAGGTCTCAGTTTCTTAGGCGGAGTAAGCTTCCTCTTTTAATAGAGGCAGCACAAGCCGAAGCTCTAATTTGAACAAAAAAGGTCATTTTTGCTAAATTCTCCTTATATTATAAGGTGGGAAGAATCTTTTTTTCCTACTTTTGCGGGCGAATTCAGTGGCGGGGGGCACAAAAAACAGAAATTTATGCAGAAAAACCTTGTCATAGTCGAGTCTCCGGCGAAAGCAAAAACCATCGAGAAATTCCTTGGAAAAGATTTCAAAGTCCTTTCCAGCTACGGCCATATACGTGATTTGAAGAAAAAAGAATTCAGTATTGACGTAGACAAAGACTTCAAACCGCATTACGAGATACCGGCGGATAAAAAGAAACTCGTAACCCAGCTGAAAGAAGAAGCCGAGCAGGCAGAAACCGTATGGCTGGCTTCCGATGAGGACCGCGAAGGGGAAGCCATCGCATGGCACTTGTACGAAGTGCTGAAACTGAAACCGGAACACACCAGACGTATCGTCTTCCATGAAATCACCAAAGGTGCCATCCTGAAAGCGATAGAAAATCCCCGTGACATTGACATCAACCTGGTCGATGCCCAGCAAGCCCGACGTATCCTGGACCGTATCGTAGGTTTTGAACTTTCACCGGTATTGTGGAAGAAAGTGAAACCTGCCCTTTCTGCAGGCCGTGTACAGTCCGTAGCCGTCCGTCTCATTGTAGAGCGCGAACGCGAGATACATGCATTCCAAACCGAAGCATCCTACCGTGTTACCGCCGTATTCCTCGTTCCGGACACTGACGGCAAAACAGTGGAAATGAAAGCCGAACTGGCGCACCGGCTCAAGACAAAGGCAGAAGCTCGGAAATTGCTGGAGAGCTGTAAAGCAGCTACGTTTACCATCAGCGACATCACTACCCGTCCGCTGAAGAAAACTCCCGCCGCCCCGTTCACCACCTCTACCTTGCAGCAGGAGGCTGCCCGCAAACTGGGATTCACCGTGGCACAGACCATGATGGTGGCGCAACGTCTGTACGAATCCGGATTGATAACCTACATGCGTACCGACTCCGTCAACCTTTCCGAACTTGCCGTCAACGCCAGCCGTGAAACCATCTCCAACCTGATGGGCGAACGTTACGTACACAACCGCCACTTCGCCACCAAGACCAAAGGAGCGCAAGAAGCCCACGAAGCTATCCGCCCCACCTATATGGAGAATGCCAAGATAGAAGGTACCCCGCAGGAAAGAAAGCTGTACGACCTCATCTGGAAACGTACCATCGCCTCGCAGATGGCAGATGCCGAAGTGGAAAAGACAACCGTAACCATTGCTATCAGCAACGAGACGGAGACTTTCACTGCAACCGGCGAAGTGGTGAAATTCGACGGTTTCCTCCGTGTCTACCGCGAATCATACGATGATGACGTAGAAACCCAGGAAGATGAGGCACGCCTACTGCCCCCTCTGAAAAAAGGACAGAAGCTCGAACATGAAGGTATCACCGCTACCGAACGTTTCACCCAACACCCTCCCCGCTACACGGAAGCAAGCCTTGTGCGCAAATTGGAGGAACTGGGTATCGGACGTCCGTCTACCTATGCTCCTACCATTTCCACCATCCAGCAACGCGAATACGTGATAAAAGGAGAAAAAACGGGTGAAGAACGCACCTACAATGTGCTCAACCTGCAGGGTAATGAAATAACGGACAACAACCATACAGAAATCACCGGAGCTGAAAAGTCAAAACTGATACCGACAGACACCGGTATTGTGGTCAATGACTTCCTGATAGAGTACTTCCCGGACATCCTTGACTACAACTTCACTGCGAGCGTCGAAAAGCAATTCGACGAAATAGCCGAAGGTGACAAGCAATGGACCGCCATTCTGAAAACATTCTATAAAAAATTCCATCCTTCAGTAGAAAACACGCTTGCCGCGAAAACCGCCCACAAGGCAGGCGAACGGATTCTGGGAACAGACCCCGTCAGCGGAAAGCAAGTGTCTGTAAAAATCGGACGTTTCGGCCCAGTAGCACAGATAGGTACTGCCGAAGATGAGGAAAAGCCCCGTTTCGCTCAGGTAAAAAAAGAAATGTCCATCGAGACCATTACGCTGGAAGAAGCGCTGGAGCTGTTCAAACTTCCCCGTACTCTCGGAGAGTACGAAGGTAAGAATGTAGTCGTAGGTGCGGGACGTTTCGGACCTTATATCCAGAACAACGGCTTGTATGCCTCGTTACCCAAGACAATGGACCCGATGACTGTTACGCTGGAAGAAGCTATTGAACTTTTGCAAAAGAAACAAGAAGCAGAAGCCCAGAAACATATCAAGAAGTTTGAGGAAGAACCGGAACTGGAAATCCTGAATGGACGCTATGGCCCTTACATCGCTTATAAAGGCAGCAACTACAAGATTCCTAAAGACATCATCCCTCAAGACCTGAACCTTCAGGCTTGTCTGGAAATTGTGAAACTGCAAAGCGACAAGGATACGGGCAAGTCTAAGCGGACTGCAAAGGCGGTGAAAGCAACGAAAACGACTAAAACAACCGCCAAGGCAACTGCCAAAACAAGCAAGACAAAATAGGACTTAGTCTACACGTATAAAATGGGAGAAAGGAGACGATAATTTAAACTTCTATTATTTCTACCACAAGAATAAATATTGCACTATAAAAAAATAAGCCCGAAGAAGTATCCTCGGGCTTATTCTTTTATAGTACAATGTTTACATCCTATCCGGCACCTCAATTCCCAGCAATCCCATACCTAAGCGTACCACCTTGGCTACATTCTCGGACAATGCAAGGCGGAATACCTTCACTGCTTCGTTCTCCTCACGCAAAATGCTGAAGTCATGGTAGAACTGATTATATTCCTTCACAAGGTCATACGTATAGTTTGCAATGATGGACGGACTGTAGTCCTCACCTGCCTGCTTCACAATAGCGGCAAAGTCGGCAACCATCTGTATCAGTCCCTCTTCCTTCTCACTCAGTTCAATGCCGGCAGGCAACTGGGCAGGGATTTCGATACCGGCCTCTTTTGCCTTGCGGAGAACAGACTGGATACGTGCATAAGTATATTGGATGAACGGCCCCGTATTACCATTAAAGTCGATGGACTCTTTTGGATTGAATGTCATGTTCTTGCGGGCATCCACTTTCAGGATGAAGTACTTTAAGGCACCCAGACCAACGATACGGGCGATATTGTCTGCCTCTTCCTTTGTCAGACCATCCAGCTTACCCAGTTCATTGCTGGTTTCCTTGGCTGTATCAATCATCTCCGCCATCAAGTCGTCAGCATCAACTACTGTACCTTCGCGGCTCTTCATCTTGCCCTCGGGAAGTTCCACCATACCGTAAGAGAAGTGCACCAACCCTTTACCCCATTCGAAGCCCAGTTTGTCGAGCAGGATGGACAATACCTGGAAATGGTAATTCTGTTCGTTGCCTACCACATAAATCATCTTGTCGATGGGATAATCTGCAAAGCGGAGTTTGGCAGTACCTATATCCTGCGTCATGTAGACGGATGTACCGTCCGCACGCAACAGTAGCTTGTGGTCCAACCCCTCACCCGTGAGGTCTGCCCATACAGAGCCATCTTCTTTCCGGTAGAAGAAGCCTTTCTCCAGGCCCTCCATTACCTTCTCCTTACCTTCGAGGTACGTGTTTGATTCGTAATATATCTTATCAAAAGTTACACCCATCATACGGTAAGTCTCGTCAAAACCTGCATACACCCAGTCGTTCATCTTCTTCCAGAGCGCACGTACTTCCGGGTCATTGGCCTCCCACTTTACCAGCATTTCACGAGCCTCCTTCATCAAAGGAGATTCAGCTTCCGCCTTGGCTTTGGCTTCTTCCTCATTCATGCCTTCGCTTTGGAACTTGGCCATCAGTTCTTTCACTTCCGCTTTATAATGCTTGTCGAAGGAAACATAGTAATCGCCAATCAAGTGATCTCCCTTCTTGCCGGATGATTCGGGAGTTTCACCATTTCCGTACTTCTGCCATGCCAACATGGACTTGCAGATATGAATTCCACGGTCATTGACAATATTTGTCTTTACTACCTTATTACCGTTGGCAGCCACTATATTAGCCAGCGCATTTCCTAAAAGATTATTGCGTACATGGCCCAAATGAAGCGGTTTGTTGGTGTTGGGAGAAGAATACTCAATCATCACCAATGGAGAGTTGTCAGTAACAGCCACGATACCGTACTGCTTGTCCGCATGAATGCCATTCAACAATTCTATCCACGCAGAGGAGGCAATGGTCAGGTTCAGGAAGCCCTTGATGACATTAAATGCTGCAACCGAAGGCTCGTTTGCCTGCAAGTATTCACCGATTTCCTGGGCCGTCTGCTCCGGTCCTTTCTTGGACATACGGAGAAAAGGGAATACAACCAGCGTGAGGTGTCCCTCAAATTCTTTCTTGGTTTTCTGCAACTGCACTTGTGCGGCAGGAACATCCTGTCCGTAAAGCGCTTTCAGTCCGCCGATGACGGACGATACCAGTTTCTGTTCTATATTCATGATTCAAATGTATTTTCCTGCGTGCAAAGATAGCGTAAACCGAAATCAGTACAAAACAAGCAGGCTTGTTTTTATGGCCTCACAAGATATTCAACATACAAAGAGGGGACGCTCCTTGTAAAACGTCCCCTCTTTGTATGTTGAGTATACTGTTCTTATTCAGCTGTCAATTCCGTACCTGGTTTGAATTTAACAACTTTCTTTGCAGCAATCTCGATAGGCTTTTTAGTAGAGGGGTTGATACCCATACGCGCTCCTCTTTCCACCACACTGAAAGTTCCAAAACCAACCAATGATACTTTATCACCGGCCTTCATTGCCTTAGTGACTGATGCGATAAATGCATCCAATGCTTTCTTTGAATCAGTCTTTGACAAACCAGACTCCGCTGCCATAGCGCTAATAAGTTCCGCCTTATTCATAATGCTTAAAATTAATTAATATGTTACACAAAAGATATTTTTACTTTTCATCACAAACCTCCACAAAAATAGAGCAATATTTCTGAATATCAAATAAAAACATTAAAAAAATATTGGAAAACAACGAAAAAGAAGGAATAGAATCTGCTTTTTCTGTTATAGAACAGAATTTATTCGTATTTTTGCCGGAGAAAGCAAAAACAGGCAACTGTTTTTGAACTGTAAAATGAATTGAAACAACAGATTATGAATACTATACCTACTGTAACCAAGAACCTTTTAATCATTAATGTGCTGATGTTTCTGGGTACCATCGTCGCCCAAAGCTACGGCATCGACCTCGCCCAATATCTGGGATTGCATTTTTTCCTTGCCGAAGATTTCAATGCAGCACAATTGATAACATATATGTTCATGCACGCCGGATTCGCGCACATATTTTTCAACATGTTTGCTGTATGGATGTTCGGACGTATTTTAGAGCAGGTATGGGGGCCAAAACGATTTCTGTTCTACTATCTGGTGTGCGGTATAGGAGCCGGAATTATCCAGGAGGTGGTACAGTATATTCATTATGAGACAGTACTTTCCGCCTATGACAGCGTAAATACTGGCATGGCCATCATCCCGATGGAGGAATATCTCAATATGATGACTACCGTGGGAGCTTCGGGAGCAGTATACGCCATTCTGCTGGCATTCGGCATGTTGTTCCCCAACCAGCAAATGTTCATCTTCCCGTTACCGGTTCCCATCAAGGCCAAATATTTTGTTATCGGATATGCCTTGATTGAACTTTATGCCGGATTTGCAAACAGTGCAGGAGACAATGTGGCTCACTTCGCACATCTGGGTGGTATGGTATTCGGCTTTATCCTAATTATGTACTGGAGAAAAAAGAATAGAGGAAATGGCTACTATTATAACTGATTTGAAAGAAACCTTCCGTAGGGGGAACATTTATATCCAACTGATTTACATCAATGTAGCGGTATTCATACTTACTACGCTAACCGAAGTCATGTTCCAGTTGTTCAACCGGAGTATAGCAGGCGTATTCGAATGGTTGGAACTGCCGGCATCAGTCCTACGCTTCATCCTGCAACCATGGTCACTACTGACATATATGTTCATGCATGCAGGATTCATGCACATTCTTTTCAATATGCTGTGGCTTTACTGGTTCGGTGCACTGTTCCTGAGTTTCTTCTCTGCAAAGCATCTCCGGGGTGTATACATTCTGGGAGGAATTTGCGGCGGTCTGCTCTATATGGCCGCCTATAACATTTTCCCGTATTTCCGTCCCATGACAGACTATTCTTTCATGCTGGGCGCTTCTGCCTCTGTACTTGCCATTGTAGCCGCCACCGCCTATCGCGAGCCCAACTATCCGATACGGCTACTGCTGTTCGGAACCATCCGGCTGAAATACCTGGCACTCATCGTTATAGGCACCGATTTACTGTTCATCACCTCCAGCAATGCCGGTGGACACATCGCACATTTAGGAGGTGCGCTGGCAGGGGTATGGTTTGCCGCCAGCCTCAGCAAAGGTAGTGACCTGACCTCATGGATAAACAAATGTCTGGATACCTTAGTTTCCATCGTCAGCTTCAAACCTAGAAAGCCGAAAATGAAAGTACACTACGGTACTGGCAAACAAAAAGATTATGATTACAACGCACGGAAAAAAGCCCAATCCGACGAGATAGACCGCATTCTCGACAAATTAAAGAAATCGGGATACGAAAGCCTTACTACAGAGGAAAAGAAAAGCTTGTTCGACGCGAGTAAACGTTAAACCAATGGAAAATGGAAAACGGAAAATGAAAAATGAGAATATAACCGCCACTCTTATTTTCAGTTTTCACCTTTCAATTTTCAACTATTATAATGAAGCATCTCGGTAATTTTGTCGCTCTCCTGATTTTAGCGGTCAATGCCTTATTTACGGGCCTATTACTGTTCACCGCCTATAGTCCGCACATCCAGCCGGTCACACATCCGGTGCAATCGTGCCTGGGGCTGACATTTCCCGTGTTCCTGATGATAAATGCCGGCTTCCTCATTTTTTGGCTGGTCATCCAGCGCTATAGGTCGGCTTTGCTGCCCCTAATAGGGATGTTGCTCTGCTATTCGCAGATACGCACCTATCTGCCCATCAACTTCCATACAGACCACTTACCGGAAACAAGTATCAAACTGCTCTCCTACAACATTATGGGATTTGACGGTGCCGCCAAACAAGATGGCAAAAACCCGATATTGACCTATTTGAAGGAAAGTGGCGCCGATATCCTCTGTCTGCAGGAATATTCCACAGTACAATCCTCAAAGCATCTTTCGCAAAAAGACGTAGAGCGGGAACTCAAGGCATATCCATACCACCGCATCAACACAGTGGGTAGCGGAAAGGGACATACCAACAAGATAGCATGTTACTCTAAATTTCCGATTCTCTCGTCACGCATATTGGATTATCCCAGCGAATACAACGGTTCGGTACTCTATGAAATCAAGATTGGGGAAGACACGGTTACCCTCATCAACAATCATCTGGAGTCCAACAAGCTGACCAAAGCCGATAAAGTCGTGTACGAAGACATGCTGAAATCTCCCGAAAAGGAAAAAGTGAAAAGCGGCGCACGCCTGCTCATACGCAAGCTGGCAGAAGCATCGGCCATCCGTGCCCCGCAAGCTGACACTATTGCACATGAAATAGCCGCTTCACCGCATCCTTACATTATTGTATGCGGCGATTTCAACGATACCCCCATCTCCTATACCCACCGCACCATCGCCCAGGATTTGGACGACGCATTCACCCAATCAGGACGGGGGCTGGGCATCTCCTACAACCAGAACAGATTCTATTTCCGGATAGACAACATACTGACAAGCAAGAACCTGAGAGCCTACAATTGTACAGTAGACCGTTCCATCAAAGAGTCAGACCACTATCCGATATGGTGCTATATCACTAAGAGATATTGAAAATTAATACTTAACCATTTAATACTTAGAAAACAATGTTCAAGAAATGTATTCTAATTTTAGCAGTAAGTTGTATGATGTACTCCTGTGCCACCCAGACGGAAAGCAATCCGTTCCTTACCGAGTTTCAAACACCCAATGGCGTGCCTCCATTCGATAAAATCAAGTTGGAGCACTATGAACCCGCATTCCAGAAAGGCATGGAAGAGCAAAATGCCAACATCCAAGCCATCATTGACAATACGGAAGCCCCTACTTTCGAAAATGTCATTGTTGCCCTTGACAACAGCTCTCCCACCCTGGACCGTGTAGGTGGTGTATTTTTCAACCTGACGGAGGCCGAAACTACCGATGAACTGACAGCCCTTTCCATGAAACTGGCTCCGACATTGGCCGAACACGAAGACAACATCTCCCTCAACCAGGAGCTTTTCAAGAAAGTGGATGCTGTCTACAGCCAGAAAGATGCTCTCGGCCTGACCCGCGAACAACAAAGGCTGCTGGAAAAAACCCATAAGAAATTTATCCGTTCCGGCGCCAATCTTCCGGCCGACAAGCAAGCCCGTCTGCGTGAAATCAACAAGCAGCTTTCCACACTCGGAATCACGTTCAGCAACAACATCCTGAACGAAAACAACGACTTCAAGCTTTATGTAGGAAAAGAGGAAGACCTCGCCGGACTTCCCCAATGGTTCCGCGAAAGCGCCATGGCTGAAGCCCGTGCCACCGGACAGGAAGGCAAATGGCTGTTTACCCTCCATAATGCAAGCCGCTTGCCTTTCCTTCAATACTCCGCCAACCGGCCGCTACGCGAACAGATGTACAAGGCCTACATCAACCGCGGCAATAACAATGACAAGAACGACAACAAGAAAATCATTGCCGACATCGTAAGCCTGAGACTTGAAAAGGCGCAACTGCTGGGTTTCGACTGTTACTCCAACTTTGTATTGGACAATACAATGGCAAAGAATTCCACCGCCGTGATGGACTTCCTCAACAACTTGTGGAGTTATGCACTCCCCAAAGCAAAAGCCGAAGCAGCCGAACTGCAAAAGCTGATGGACAAGGAAGGCAAAGGAGAGAAACTGGAAGCATGGGATTGGTGGTACTACACCGAAAAACTCCGTAAGGAGAAATATAACCTCGAAGAAGAAGAGATTAAGCCCTACTTCAAGCTGGAAAACGTACGTGAAGGCGCCTTTGCCGTTGCCAATAAGCTCTATGGCATCACGCTGACAAAGCTCGAAGGTATCCCCGTCTATCATCCCGATGTAGAAGTGTTTGAAGTGAAAGCCGCAGACGGCTCACAAGTAGGTATCTTCTATGTAGATTACTTCCCCCGTCCCGGCAAAAGCGGTGGTGCCTGGATGAGCAATTACCGCGAACAACAAGGCAGCATACGTCCATTGGTATGCAACGTATGCAGCTTCACCAAGCCCGTAGGCGACACTCCTTCCCTGCTGACCATCGACGAAGTGGAAACTTTGTTCCATGAATTCGGCCATGCCCTGCACGGATTATTGACCCAATGCCAGTATAAAGGTACTTCAGGCACCAATGTCGTACGCGACTTCGTGGAACTCCCCTCTCAAATCAACGAGCATTGGGCCACCGAACCCGAAGTGTTGAAAATGTATGCCAAGCATTACAAGACCGGCGAGGTCATTCCCGACAGCCTGATTGAAAAGATACTGAACCAGAAAACGTTCAACCAGGGTTTCATGACTACCGAGTTGCTGGCCGCCGCCATCCTCGACATGAACCTGCATAACCTGACTGATACCGAAGGTCTTGATGTCGTTGCATACGAAAAAGAAGCGATGGACCAACTGGGGTTGATTCCGGAAATAGCTCCCCGCTACCGTACCACATACTTCAACCACATCATCGGCGGTTATGCTGCAGGCTACTACAGCTATCTCTGGGCCAATGTTCTGGACAACGATGCCTTCGAAGCTTTCAAGGAACACGGTATCTTCGACAAGCAGACAGCCGACCTCTTCCGCCAGAATGTTCTGGAAAAAGGAGACAGCGAAGACCCGATGACTCTCTATAAAAACTTCAGAGGAACTGAGCCTCAATTAGACCCGATGTTAAAAAATCGCGGTATGAAGTAAGATTTGTGAAAAAAAAGCTATATTTGCAGCCTTGTATGCAACAGAATTTAATTAAAAAGTAATCATAATAAACTAAAAGTAACATGCAAAACAAAGGATTTGTAAGGGTTTTTGCGATATTGCTCACACTGGTGTGTGTGTTCTATCTCTCCTTCTCTTTTGTAACTCGCCATTACACAAGTAAGGCCAAAGAGTTTGCGAAAGGCGATGTGAAAGTAGAGCAGGACTACCTCGATTCTCTGGCTAATGAGAAAGTGTATTTCGGCAATTGGACGCTGAAACAATGTCGTGAGATGGAAATCAGTTTAGGTTTGGACTTGAAGGGCGGTATGAACGTCATCCTTGAAGTTTCCGTACCCGATGTCATCAAAGTATTGGCTGACAACAAGACTGACGAAGCATTCAACCAAGCATTGGCCACTGCCGCCAAACAAGCTACCACAAGCCAGGATGACGTAATCACCCTATTCGTCAGAGAGTATCACAAGCTTGCTCCGGGTGCTCCTCTTTCACAACTGTTCGCAACCCAACAATTAAAAGACAAGGTAACTCAGAAATCTACCGACGCGGAAGTTGAGAAAGTATTGCGCGAAGAAGTAAAGGCAGCAGTCGAGAACTCCTACAACGTACTTCGTACCCGTATCGACCGTTTCGGTGTAGTTCAGCCCAACATCCAGAGTCTGGAAGACAAAATGGGCCGTATCATGGTAGAGCTTCCGGGTATCAAAGAGCCAGAACGTGTAAGAAAATTATTACAAGGTTCCGCCAATCTGGAATTTTGGGAAACATACACAGCAAAAGACGTTACTCCTTATCTGCAAGCTGCCGACACCAAGTTGCGTGCCATCGTTGCAAGCGAAACTCCGGCAGAAGAAGCAGACAGCACAGCCGCCGAAGCTCCTGCCGTAGCACAGGCTACCAGCACAGCCGACAGTCTTGCCGCTGCTTTAAAGGGTGAAAACAAGACACAAACCGCTGACCTTGCACAAATAAAGAAAGAACATCCGCTGTTCGCCATCCTGCAGGTCAACCCCAGCGGACAAGGTCCTGTTGTAGCCTATGCCAACTACAAGGATACAGCTGAAATCAACAGATACCTTTCCATGCCGGAAGTTCAGGCCGAAATGCCGAAAGACTTGCGTCTGAAGTGGGGTGTATCTCCATACGAGTATGACCCGAAAGCCCAGACTTTCGAGCTCTATGCTATCCGTTCTACAGAACGTAACGGTAAAGCGCCTTTGGAAGGTGATGTAGTAGTTAGCGCCAAGGACGAATACGACCATTATGGCAAGCCCGCTGTAAGCATGTCCATGAATACCGACGGTGCACGCCGTTGGGCTCAGCTCACCAAGCAGAACATCGGTAAGAGCATCGCTATCGTGCTGGACGGCTATGTTTACTCCGCACCAAATGTAAACAATGAAATCACCGGTGGTAACTCACAGATTACCGGCCACTTCACTCCCGAACAGGCAAAAGACTTGGCAAACGTATTGCGTTCAGGTAAGATGCCGGCTCCCGCACACATTGTGCAAGAAGACATCGTAGGTCCTTCACTGGGACAAGCTTCTATCAACGCCGGTATCATGTCATTCATCGTTGCATTGATTCTGCTGATGATTTACATGTGCTCCATGTACGGATTCATTCCGGGTATGGTGGCCAACGGTGCTCTGGTGCTGAACTTGTTCTTCACGCTGGGTATCCTCTCTTCTTTCCAGGCTGCACTGACCATGTCCGGTATTGCCGGTATGGTATTGGCACTGGGTATGGCCGTGGATGCCAACGTATTGATTTACGAACGTACCAAAGAAGAGCTGCGTGCAGGCAAGGGTGTGAAGAAGGCATTGGCTGACGGTTATGCCAACGCATTCTCCGCTATCTTCGACTCCAACTTGACATCTATCATCACCGGTATTATCCTGTTCAACTTCGGTACAGGTCCTATCCGTGGTTTTGCCACTACATTGATTATCGGTATCTTGATTTCATTCTTTACTGCCGTATTCATGACACGTCTGTTCTATGATTATTTCATGAGCAAAGACAAATTGCTGAACTTGACATTCTCTTCCAAGATTTCAAAGAACCTGATGGCGAATGTACATTTCGACTTCATGGGCAGAAACAAGCTGTGGTTGACCATCACCGGAGCCGCTGTAATTGTATGTATCGCTTTCCTCGCTACCCGCGGATTGAGCCAGAGCATCGACTTCACCGGTGGACGTAACTTCAAGGTGCAGTTTGAGAACAAGGTAGAGCCGGAACAGATTCGTGAGCTTATCTCCAGCAAGTTCGGTGACGCCAATGTCAGCGTTATCGCTATCGGTACAGACGGTAAGACTGTACGTATCAGCACGAACTACCGCATTGAAGAAGAAGGTAACAACATCGACTCTGAAATCGAAGCATATCTGTATGAGACTCTGAAACCTGTATTGACCCAGAACATTACGCTGGAAACCTTCATCGACCGCGAAAACCATACGGGCGGAAGTATCATCAGTTCCCAGAAGGTAGGTCCGAGTATCGCAGACGACATCAAGGTTTCAGCCATCTGGTCCGTTGTACTTGCATTGATTGCCATCGGTATTTATATTCTGATTCGTTTCCGCAATATTGCATACAGTATCGGTTCAGTAGCCGCATTGGCCTGTGATACCATCATCATCCTGGGTGCCTACTCCATCTGTTGGGGCTGGATGCCGTTCTCTCTGGAAATCGACCAGACCTTTATCGGTGCCATCCTGACAGCTATCGGTTACTCTATCAATGACAAGGTGGTAATCTTCGACCGTGTACGCGAATTCTTCGGCCTCTATCCGAAGCGTGACAGATTCCAATTGTTCAATGACTCATTGAACACAACTCTGGCACGTACCATCAATACTTCACTGAGTACCTTGATTGTGTTGCTGTGTATCTTCATCCTCGGTGGTGATTCCATCCGCAGCTTCGCATTCGCCATGATTCTGGGTGTTGTATTCGGTACAATGTCTTCTCTGTTCGTTGCATCTCCTATCGCATATCTGCTGATGAAGAACAAGAAAGGTACCGAGCCAGTTGTAGAAGTAGCCAAATAAGAATTTAGACAAAAAACTATAAACTAAAAAAGGAGGAAATCCGAAATGGATTTCCTCCTTTTTTGTAGTCTCGCCGGAGAACAGAACGGAAAGGAGAATGATGATTCTTACCACATGCTATGAAAGTCATATGCGTTTTCCTACGGACATGAAGCTCCTTTGGGAGAGCATCGAATAGGCTCTACCGGCACATCTGCATGCATTGCAGGAAGCTCGGCATAAGGCTTCCCCGTAACAAATATACGGATGTTGCGGCATTTTATCTGTCCTATTACAAGAAAAGAAAGAGGAAGCGGACTGTAAAACTATCCGCTGCCACGGTTTTATACTTTCAATTCGAAAGAAGAGCGGGAACAGATTCTCTACAGGAACTTTGTGGAGGTTGGGCTGGAGGCGAAAGCGATGATTGGGGATGTACTTAATAAGAAGGGGGCATCTAAGGTTTTCTGTCATTAAAAATCACTCCAACTGTCCAATCGCCCTAAGGTATTCTATTTCTCGTATTTTGTAATTTGTACGGGCTTCAATATTGTTGCTGTAAGCCTCCTGCCATTGTGTCTGCGCTTCCATAACATCAAGGATCGTGGCCATTCCCATTTCATAATTGTTTTGGGTCTGAGAAAGATTATGTTCTGATTCTTCAAGGCCATGCTCTGCTGTACGAATAAGTAGCAATGCACTTTCATAAGCGGATTTGGATTGCTGTGCTTCTATATCCATCAATGAACGATTTTTGTTGAGTTCCACTGTGCTGATTTCGTGTGCCAGTCGTGCGCTCCTTATTTTTTTACGTCCTTCCCCGAAATTGAATATAGGAATGCTTATACTGGCCATTACCATCGGTATTTTCATATCGAGAGATGAACCGGCTAATTTCATGCCCCCCATATATTGATAACCAGCACTAATCCCCACTGTAGGGAAAAAATCGGCACGGGTATTTTTTATCTCCAAATCCTTCAATTCCACTTGCATTTCCTGTATACGGTATTCCGGGCGATTGACAATATCGTGTGATAATTGATTGTTGTAGTTTTGAGTTAAAATAAGTGTGTCGGTGGCAATTATTTGAGCATCCAACTCCAGTCCGATCAGATGGCACAGGGACATACGAGTCAGTTCCCGTCCGCTTTCCGCCCGTTGGAGTTCGTATGTCACATTGCTTCGTCGGGTGCGTACTTTATGCAAATCCTGAGCAGTAGCCATTTTGAGTTCAAAAAAACTGCTGACCTGCTGATGCAACGAATCCAACAATTGAGTATATTGTGTAAGCAGTTTTACCTTTTCCGCTACCGAAACATACATCCAATACGTCTGCTCCACCTCTACCAGGGTATTGATTCGGGTAAGCCTTTTGTTTTCTTCCGAGATTGCTACGCCGGTTTTTGCCATTTTGTTTGCGTTGACAATTTTCCCTCCTGCATATACAGGCTGTTGCAGGGTAATACCTGCCATATACATACCTTTCATACTCATTTCCATACCCACCATACCCATATCGATGTTTTCGAAAATATAGGCATAGGTTGCCGATCCTGATATTTTCGGGAAATAGGCTGTTTTTGCTGCTTGTCGATCTGATACCGCCTTGCCTACCTTGCGGGATGATATTTTTATATCGTCGCTGTTCTCAAGTGCCATTCTCCGGCAATCTTCGATTGATAAACGGGTTTGGGCTTGTACAGCATTGATGCCCAACCATAAAAAGATGGCAGGAATCATAAGTATCGTTTTTCTTAACATGACATTTTCTTATTGGTTCTTATTTATCTGTGGGGAAGATAGTAACAATAACGCGGGCGAAGGTGGTCAACGCCGGAATCCCCGTATCGGTCACTTCAAGGATGAGGTGCAGGGTTTCGGGTTTGTCGACTTTGGGAGCAACAAAGGTAGATTTGCCTGAGTCAACGGCGACAATGTCGATATAGCCATTGTATGTTCCTGCTTCTTTATATTGCCACCAGTAAGCGTTATATTTGGGATAACGTTGCGGAGCTATTTCGACAAAACTTTCTTTATTAAAGCCGAGCTGCTCATAAAGGGCAGAGTATTTCGCCCAGATTCCGTCAATATCGAGGGAATCTGGTTCTGTGATATCGGCATTTAGGGTTACGGTTTCACCGGATTTCACTGTTTTTTCCAGCCCGCCGGGTATGGCGATTACCGGTTTGTGGTTAGCATCTTCATATTTGCCAGCTACACACCACCGGAGTCTGGATTCAAAATCACGGTTGGCTACTTCTACCCACCGCAGGTAACTACCACGGTCTACATCACGATATACGTTTTTTAGTCCTTCTATTTTATAGAACTGTCCGCCCCAACCACCGTAAGTAGGGTCTTCATAACCACGTAATCCGCTACCAAGCGTATAAAGGAACGCAGGTGAATCGCCTTCGCTGATGTAATCCTGTGGATAAAGGGCTGCCAATGGACCGTGACCGTTGTGCAGATAGTTTTTGGCAAAACCGTCGGTATAACGTTGGCTACCGTAATCCCAAGTTCCACTAAAGTAGTAAGACACCAGCAGAGTGACGTCGGGGTGGTAAGTTTCAATGTAGTTTCCAGCGCCATCCTGATACCAGATGTTATACATAACTGCTTTCTTCACAGCACGCTCATACTCGGAAGGGTATTGGGTTTTTAACTTTTGGAAAGCTTTGGCTGCGGTGTTACCACCTCCCCAAGCCTGTATATAGACTTTGCGAGGATCGTTTTCCAAAAGAGTTTCAACAATCTTATCGGAACCGGGTGTATCAGCCCAATGCGTGGGGTCTATCATGGATTCAGTTCCGGGTACACGACGGATGACATCTGTATCGACCACAATATGTGTTGAATCTTGGTCACCAAGGAAGAGTTTGCTTCTTAGTTCGTTGGCAGTAGGATAAGCAGGATCGTGTACGATGAGGTTGGGATATACCTGTTCGTAAGCATCAAGTTGCTTTTCTATCCATCCGGCATTACTCCATCCACCCCGTTGAAAAATGGAATTGGTTTGGATAATAGCTACAACTTCCATATCGTTAGCATGGAGCAGGAAGCGGATCATAGAACATTGGTCATCTATCTCTCCGTCAGTCATTGCAATGACACGAGGCTTTTCTGACATTTGAGCATTGGTGTTCACTCCCAAAAGCATAAGTGCCAGAGTTACAAGGATGATTGTTTTCTTTTTCATTCGTAAATATTTATTAGCGAAGTTTTTTTAATTTTGAAAAATAATGAATAAAAAATAGGCAGCAGAATCAGCGTAATTATGGTGCCTGCTGTCAAACCGGCAACTACCACAACTGCCAGACTGGAATACATAGGGTCGAACAGAAGCGGGAGCATGCCAAGTATGGTCGTGGCCGAAGCCATTATTACCGGACGGGTACGATTTACTGTCGAATTAATGACCGCATCATAGGGAACCATTCCTTCTTTTGTAAGGCGCGTAATCTCGTCTACCAATACGATAGAGTTCTTAATCAGCATTCCCATCAATCCCATCGCTCCGATTATACCCATAAATGTGAATGGTGTACCTGTTACAAGCAAAAGGGGGGTGATTCCTATGAATGCGAAAGGCAGACACAGAATAACCAGCAGAACCTTGCGCATATCATTGAACAACCATACAAGAATCAGCACAATCAACACAAGGGCTATCGGCACGAATCCGAAAATATTTTCAAATGCGCTGTTCTGTAATTTCTGTTCTCCTAACCATTTGAGTGAATACCCGGCAGGGAGTTCTATTTGTTCAAACCGATCCTGGATTTCCGACAGTATCTCGCCGGGAGCTTCGCCGGCAAGAGGGTCACACTGTACTTTTATCGCCCGTTTACCGTCGTAACGCGCCACGCTTGTTTCTTCCCACTTAACGCGTTCGTTATTCGTTATCTGACTTAAAGGGATTGTGCGGAACATATTGTCAGTTATATCGTCGGGTGTCGCCGTACCCTGCAATACTCTACCTATATTTACTTCTTCAAGGCTGGTATTTGGAATCATCCCCCATACCGGTATGTCATTCTGGTCTGTAATGCGACTGTCATCCGAATTTTGGACTTTCAGATTAATAATAACCGATTTGTCATTTTCGTAAATAAGACCTACGGGCAAGCCTTCTGCTGAAGCCAATAAAGCGTTCGCAATATCGCTGCGGTTCATTCCGCTACGTTTGGCAGATTGCTCGGAATAATCCCTATATATGGATTTTCCCTGAGGTTGCCAGTTGTCGGTAACCGAATAAGCATCCACTATTGCACAATCGCGCATAATTTCTTTGCCTTGCCCGGCCAGCTCTCTTAATATCTGCGGATCGGGACCGGAGAATATGGCCTCAACCGTGTGGCTCGTACTGACTGCGAAGTTGTATTTCCGTACCCGAACATACGCATCGGGATATTCTTCCCGCAGTCGTGTCTGAATTTCCGGAAGAAGTCTGTATGCATCGCGGTAATCCTCGAAGTCGATAATCAATTCTCCGTAATTGTCGCCCACCGCATTGATGGAACGCACAAGGCAATATCGGGTGGGGGTTTGTGCCTGACTTGCCGTTATCTTGTTTATCTCGTCATAGTCCGAGAGTTTTTCCGATATTTCCAGCAAATCATGTTTTACCCTGTCAGGGTGCGTTTGCGGTGGCAGGGTATATTCTACATATAACTGGTTATAATCGAAGTCGGGGAAGAATATCGACTTAACCGAAAAGAATCCAACGAAAGCCAGAACCAAACATCCGAAACTTACCAAAAAAGTTGATATTTTATGGTTCATAAAAAAATGAAGCGCCTTTCGGATAACCTTATGAAGGGGTGTGTTGAGTTGATCTTTTATCTTCTCTGGGTTTTTACCGCCGTTTGCACGTGCCGATAAGAATAGTTTTGCAAAGACAGGTATCTGTGTCATGGCAAGCACCCAACTTACCAACAATGATATGGCCAGCACAAAAAACAGATCACGTGCATATTCTCCAGCGGTATCGTTGGATAATCCGACAGGAAGGAAAGTCATTATGGCGATTAAAGTTGCACCCATTAAAGGCCACGCTGTGTTTTCCGCTGTCCGGAACAATGCTTTCTTTGGCGGCAGACCATTTCCCCTGTCTACAAGTATACCGTCGAGAACCACAACCGCGTTATCAACCAGCATACCCATTGCCACAATGAATGCCCCCAATGATATGCGTTGTAATGTTCCTCCTGTCATCAGTAATACGGGAAAAGTCATCAATACGGTCAAAATCAGTCCTGCACCGATAATTAGCCCACCTCTGATGCCCATTGTAAGAATCAGTACAAGCACTACGATGACTACCGATATTACGAGGTTCCAGTTGAAAGAGCCTATTGCGTTCGATACCCTATCCGGTTGGAAATATATCTTTTCATACTCAAATCCGGCAGGCAACCGCTCTTGGAGCTCCGTCATTCGCGCCTCGACCAGCTTACCTACATCCGTAACCACAACGCCCGGCTCCATCGAAACGCAAAGAGCGATTGCCGGATGGCCGTTCACCCAAAAGCCCCTGGTCTGCGGATCGGCATACTCCTTTGCGACTTCGGCAATATCGCCTAACTTTACCTGCCCGCCGGAAGGCGTTTGCATAATAAGGTCTTTCACATCTTCAGCGCTCCTTAGTTTGCCACCGACCTCATTACGCAGCAATTGACCATCCGAATAGTAATGCCCGGCATTGACTGGCTGATTGCGGGCATCGATAGTAGTCATAATTTGCACAGGGTAGATGCTGTTGCGTGCAATCATTTCTTTGGGGAGCTTTATATTTACATTTTCATTCCTTGTGCCAAAGAATGAAATCCGCCTTACTCCTTTCAATTCAAGGAGTTCACGTTTAATAAGCCCGGCATATTCTTCCATTTCCGCAAGCGTATAGCCTTCGGCGGAAAGGGCATAGAACATTCCGTAGATATCACTTACATCGTCTACCACCACTGGAGGATAAGCCCCTGACGGCAACCGTTGCGCGGCTGACTCCACCTTTCTACGAAGAATATCCCAACGTTGTTCGAGACCCTCGACCGGAACAGCCATGTCGATATTGATAGTGATAGTTGACATATTTTCCGAAGAGACCGATTCCATATCGGAAATATTACTGAGTGTCCGTAGTTCATCTTCGAGTACCGATGTAACTTCGAGTTCGACTTCGTGTGCAGAAGCCCCCGGATAGTAAGTTACCACCATTGCTTGCTTGACAGACAATTCAGGGTCTTCCAGTTTCGGCATAATAATGTAGGCGTATATACCGCTGAATACGATCATTACCACGCACGTCCAGAAGAACGTGGCGTTTCTGAAGAAAAAATCAGTCAGTTTCATTATAGTATCCCTCCTACATTTGTTTTGGCGGGTTGTGCGATTACCCGTACTACATCACCTTCATCGAGGGCGCTCAACCCCGATTCGACAATATTGTCTGTTTCGTTCAGACCAGACAGGATGATGATTCGCCCTTTGCTGTCGAGACCGGATATCTCCACGGGTTTTAACTTCACTTCGGAACGGTCATTCACGACCCATACATAACTTTTACCGTTCTGCATAAATACAGATCTGGGCCAAAGGGTATAACCACCTGAATGTTCTCCATTGCGAATTTCCACCGTTACCTCTACATTCATTCCTATCGAAAGAGCGTTCTTCGCATCTGTTTCGGGAAACAGGCGCATCCTGTATAACTGATTGCTGTTAGATTTGGGATTTATCGAGGCTAATTTCAAAGAGAAGTTATTATCTGCCAATAACCGGGAATGACATGAATAACTTATAAAGTTATCTTTTTGCAGGTAAACAGATGCAGGGAGTTCGCTCTCTATTTCTATGTTATTTACATCGACCAATGTAACAACGGCTGTTCCCGTATTGACCATTTCTGCTTTTTCAAAATGAACAGCCTGGATATAGCCCGATATAGGAGAATGAAGTTGGGTGTAGTTGACGGTGTTCCGGTTCGATTCCAGTTGTGCTTTCAACTGCTCCAATCCGGCTACGGCTTTTTCATAATCATTGTCGGTTATATTATTTCGACGGTGTAGTTCTTCCAGTCTTGTCATTTCCGTACTCAACTGTCGGTACTGGCTTTCGGTAGCTGCCAGTTGCAGTTGATAATCCGTATCGTCCAACCTGGCAATGAGCTGTCCTTCACGGATATAGTCACCCTCATCAACGCACAATTGCTTGATTTGTCCGGCTGTTTTAAAACCGAGTTCAATCTGCTGCGCTGCTTTGACCACTCCGGGGAACGACCGGAATGTATTTCCTGCGATAGGCTCGGCATGTACGATATGCACGTTTTTTACAATCGGTTTTTCTTTGACGCCATGGTTCCCACAAGAACAGAGTAGCGCAAAACAAAGGAGAGACAAGCTGAATAGTTTCATTGTTATTACTGTTATTATTATTTTTGTGTAAAGGTGAAGAATTCTCACATGCCATTTAGGCATTATAGTCGTCATTATTGACCAAAAAGTCGGAATCGAGTCATACAAAAGAAAAAATGATTATTTTTGTTGACCAAATTAGACGTTCATGAAAGACAAAGCACAGAATATTGGTTTACGAATGGTGCAGGAGTTCGCCTCTACAGAAGCGTTATCAGACAAGTTCCTTATTTTTGATAACTATACGTCTCCGATGGAACATCTGGGAACTTTTGCCATTACCGGACACCCTGTCAAATTAGATAGCCTCTTAATTGTAATATGCTCGGAGGGGTATGCCCGGTTAATAGTCGGTTTTGAAGAGATTACAGTGCTGGAAAACCACTTTTTGATAGTGATGGAAGGCAAACCTTTCGAGGTGTTGGAATTAAGCAAGAACTTCAAGGCAGAATTGATGTGCTTAAAAGAAAGCCTCTTCGAGTTGCAGGGAAGTCATATACTAAGATTCCTCCACTTAATCAGAGAAAATCCCTGTCAACCGGTATTGGCTTCCAAAAAGCAGGAGTTTGAAGTCCTATTGAAATGTTTGAAACAAACGATGACAGATACCGGAAATATATTTCGTCAACAGATCATTCAATACTATTTATATATCTTGGCTTGTAATATCTTTAATTTGCTTTTAACCAACTACGCTCCGGCAGTTTTATCCCGAAGCGAATCCATTTTTCAGGAGTTCATAAAGAATGTAGAAAAATACTTTCGCAAGGAGTGTCGGTTTTTATGCAGACAAGCTGAATCTGACCCCGAAATATCTTTCTACTGTGATTCAACAACAAACGGGAAAACATGCAACGGATTGGATTGACAAATATACTATTTTAGAAGCCAAGACCTTGCTTAAATCGTCCACTCTCTCCATCCAACAAATAGCCTATGACTTGAATTTCTCGACTCAATCCCATTTTGGTCGATATTTCAGAAATCATACAGGAATGTCGCCAAAGCTATACAGAAATTCGTAAGTAGACGCTGCTTCCTTTCTATTTTCCCAGCTTGCGCACTTGGTCATTGAAGGTTTCACGGTCAATAGCCTTCTGACGGATGTACACCCGTTTGTTATAGACCGTCTGGGTTGACCAGTGGAAGAAATCTGCAATTTTGCTGGAATCCGTAACGCCGAGATGCATTAGTGCGAATATGCGCAATTCCGTGTTTAGCCGCCCCTCTTCCTTGGGGATGATACGGTATTCGGGTTGAAGTAAAGAGTTGAAGTCGCTCACGAAAGAAGGATAGACATGTAAGAAAATAGCATCGAAAGTCCGATAAAACTCCTTTAATTCAGATTCTATCATGATGGGAGAATCCGTAAATTTCAGTAGGTCTTTATACTGCTGGGTTTTCACCTTGTTGTTGATGTTTTTTCGGTATTGGTCAAGCTTACTGATGTAGTCAGAACAGAGGGTGAGCACAAATCCTATATATTCTTCTTTGATGATATTCTGGTCATAGAGTTTTTCATTGGCTTCTTTCAGCAGGTTGTTGGTTTCTGTAATCTGCTGGTGAAGTACGGTAATTTCATGCAGGCTGTTCTTCAACCGTTCATTGGCCGACTCCAACTCTGTATTCGAAGCAGAAAGCAGTCCATTCAGATTCTTCAGTTCTATCCGTTGCCGGCTACGGTGTTTCAAAATTCTGTACGTATATATCAGAGTAAGGGTGAGCAGGCAAGAAACGAATCCGATAACCCATAGCGACCAGCTTAACTGTCTGTTTTTAGCTTTCTTAATTTGCAGACTTGTCTTCTGTATGGCATCAAATGTAGAGAGACAAGAAACCATACGGACCCGATTGTTCATGATATGGGCCATTTCCAGACATAGGGAGATATATTTGTAAGCGCGCTCATTATCCCCTTTTTCATTGAGTAGCGTAGCCAAGTCATGCAATGTAACGTTATCGTTGTTGGCCAGTGTCATATCCATGATGGCGGCTTCTGCCAAACACTCCAGCCTCAGATCCGGTTGATTGTTGTCCCGATATAGTGTGGATAGTATATATAGCAATTTGCTGTTAGCGATGCTGATTGTCTTTGATGTTTCCAAATATACTTTTATTGCAACGATGGAACCGGAATAGTTCCCGGCTCGTAAGTCTTTTAATCCTTTATAAAGAATGTAATAGGGATTTTCATGAGGTAGTACATTCAAGGTAGAATCTATATAAAAGTGTTCTCTCTCGTAATAATAATCTCGCTTATCGCTACCACCGTCTGTATATTCGGCAAATCGGGAGTAGAGCAGAGACATCTGTCCCAAATATTCTATAAGCATACCTCCTGTTAGTTTGTCGTGGTCTATTTGTCGCATCTCTTCAACAGATTCATGCAGTTGTCCAATAATGGCATAAATATATGACCTCTGTATACGACATAGGTTCATCATGTTGTCATCACCCGTCTGTTGGGCAATGACAATATTGGCATTGACATATACGAGTGCCGAATCTATATTGAAATATTGATATTCCTGAAACAAACGTTTGTTGTGTTCATAGCGCGCCTGTAGCGTATTGGGCATAGGTTTACTAGCTATCCGGTTGATAGCCGATTGGCGCTGTTCGATGACTTGAGGGTAGTTCTCTATCAGTGAATCCAGTGTGTTCAACAGGTTTGCAGCCTTGTCGCTATAGAATGCTGCTTTACCTTGTAGGCTACATAGGAAAAGTAACAAAAAGGTTCTGGCAACTGTTTTCATACTTATATTCTTATTTTGCCCTAAAGATACTAAGATATTTGGAAACACTACAATTTTCATTATCCTATGACGTAAAAAGCAGAATTTTTCACTACACTTTTTCATCCGGATAAGGAAATTAGCCTCATCAAATCGTCTATAAAATCTACTTTTTTATCGTCCAATGCAAAGCATAAATCATTGATTATAAAATAAATATACTGAATTAGAATCTACCGTCACCAGCTACCCGCAGTTAGGTCATCTATATTAATATCGTAATTTAGCAGCAGAAACGGAAATTCATTAGAGGAAATTACAATGAATAAGGCAAGAGTTTCGGATTTAGAATCAGAAGTTAGGATTGAAACCTCTTTGCATGGTGAAAAGGGAAAATCACCCATCTTCCGTGCCTATGCAGAGTGTATCTCGTGTCTGCGCAAAGTGTCTTTTGTGCCTATGAAATCTTAGAATAAAGGATTTGTTCGCAAAAATAAAGCCTTTGTTTCTATAACTAAAGCCTTTATTCATAGAAATAAATCCTTTATTCTAAGATTGCGTCGCATCGAAACGGACTTTGCACCCCATATCGTTTATGTTTGCGTAGGGAGCAGGTTGCAAAGTGTCATCCGAAGCTTTGTGGGCACAGTTGCAGAAGTGTGGTAAGAATGAACATACGGTGTCGCAGAAGATAATGGGTATCATAATTCACATATCTATTACAAACTAATAAACCTAAATCCGAAACTTGAGATAAGGTAACTTTATACTAATTACTAATACTTAAAAAACAGAACAATGAATCGTAAATTTAGTTTTAACAAGTCTATGCTATTTGCAGGATTATTGTCTGCCATGACACTGGGAGCAACCTCTCAGGTCTATGCAGTTCAGAGTCCTGATGTGCAGAAGATGCAGCAACAGACGGTAAAGTTGACAGGCAATGTATCCGATGCAATGGGTGCCATTATCGGCGCCAGTGTGATAGAACAAGGTACAACCAACGGTGTGATTACCGATATTGAAGGTAATTTCACGCTAACGGTCAACCGGGGAGCCAAACTCGAAATCTCCTATGTAGGCTATAAGACCCGCGTTATAGAAGTAACAGATGTCACTCATCTCCAGATTACGTTGGAAGAAGACTATCGGGAACTGGAAGAAGTGGTAGTAGTGGGCTACGGTGTACAGAAGAAGAAACTCGTTACCGGCGCCACCGTACAAGTGAAGGGTGATGATGTGACAAAACTCAATACCACCAGTGCACTGGGTGCATTACAGAACCAGACGCCCGGCATCAACATTACAGCCAACAACGGTCTGCCCGGCGAAGGTTTCAAGGTGAATATTCGCGGTATCGGTACCGTGGGCGACTCTGCACCGCTGTATGTGATTGACGGTGTGGCCGGTAGCGACATCAATACGCTCAACCCGGCAGATATTGAGTCTATCGATGTGCTCAAAGATGCTGCTTCGGCTGCTATTTATGGTTCGCGTGCCGCTAATGGTGTTATCCTGGTTACGACCAAACAAGGTAAGACGGGCAAGATACAGCTCAGTTACGACATGTATTACGGTTGGCAGAACGTATATAAGATGCCCAACACGCTCAATGCGCAGCAATTCATGGCAATTACTGATGAAACCAACTTCAATAACGGTGTTCCGGCGCTGAACTGGCAGACACAATTGGGCGAATACACTTGGAATATGCTTCAGAACGGTTGGCAAGGTACTAACTGGCTCGACGAGATGCGCAACGAGAATGCAGCGATGCAGAACCATGCCATCAATCTGACAGGTGGTAACGAGATGAGCAAGTTCTCAGCCGGTTTCAGTTTTACCTCGCAAGACGGTATTATAGGCAAGGGTACTGTGCCCAACTATACGCGTTATACCGCCCGTATTAACTCCGATCATGTGCTCCTCAAGGGAAGCGATCGGGACATCATCAAGATTGGCGAGAATTTACTGTTCTACTACTCAAACCAGAGCACGATAGCACAGACATCTACTCTCTATAACGATGTCTATAATTCCATAAAGACTACTCCGCTATTGCCTATGCACAATGCCGAAGGAGAACTGTTCGACTACCACGACATGCAGCAAACGGGCTGGGTGTATGACGATAAACAGGGCAATCCTATTCTGATGATGCAGAAGGCGCATGGGCTGAACAAGAACCGCACATACGGCCTCAACGCGACTGCCTATCTGGAGGTAGAACCCATTAAGAATCTTAAGTGGCGCAGTTCGTTCAGTTACCGTATGACCAACAGCTCCTACCGTTCACTTACCGCTCCCTATCAGGCTGCTACAAACGAGGGAAGTGCCTCATATATTGTGGCCCAGAGCTCAGCATTGGGACATAACATTTCGCAGGAGAATACAATCTCTTACATCCTTCCCAATTGGAACGGTCACCTCTTTGATGTACTGGTAGGCCAGTCGTTTGAGAAGACCATACCGGGCGAAAACCTTTCTATAATCAACAGCGTGACGGAAGGGCAACAATTGCCCACGATGAAACCCGATATGGATCATGCGTGGATATCCAACACCATCGGAAACGCCGCCACCGACATCGAGGGCTATCCGTTTGACGAATGGGCGCTGGCCTCGTTCTTCGGTCGTATCAACTACAATTACAAAGACAAGTACATGGCTACGCTGATTATTCGTGCCGATGGCTCTAGTAACTTTGCCCGTGGAAATCGCTGGGGCATCTTCCCCTCTGTATCGGCCGGATGGCTTATCAGCGAGGAAAAGTTTATGGAAAGCACCCGTGGCTGGCTCGACTTCCTGAAACTGCGTGCCAGTTGGGGACAGAATGGTAATCAGTCGATACCTAACTTTCAGTATGTGTCGCCCATTGCTTTCGACCTCTCGCATGGCTACCAGTTTGGACAGACACACATCGCAACGGGGAAGCTTCCTACCACCGGTGCCTATGCCACCACATTGGCCAATGAAAATGTGACGTGGGAGAAGTCCGAACAAATCAACTTGGGTATTGATGCCGTATTCTTGGGCAACCGCTTGCGGGTAAGCGCCGACTGGTACAACAAGAAGACCAAGGACTGGCTCGTACAGGCTCCGGTACTCTCCACAGCAGGTACCCAGGCCCCCTACATCAATGGTGGCGACGTGAGCAACAAGGGTGTGGAACTCTCACTCGCCTGGAACGACCGTGTGGGTAAGGACTTCACATACGGATTGAGCCTAAATGCCTCGTATAACAAGAATGAAGTCACCCGTATTGCCAACTCAGAGGGCATCATCCACGGCAATGAAGGAGCTATTGCTTCCGTCAACGCCGCCGAGTTCTACCGGGCACAGGTTGGTTATCCCATCGGTTACTTCTGGGGCTATCAGACAGCCGGTGTTTTCCAAAACCAAAAGCAGATTGATGATTGGAAGGCAGCAGGCAACGGTGTGGCACAGGCCAACCCTCAACCCGGCGACCTGATTTATGTGGATCGCCACCACGATGGAGTTATCGACGAAAAAGACAAGACCATGATTGGCAATCCACACCCCGACTGGCGTCTGGGCTTCTCGGTCAATCTCGGATGGAAGGGCTTCGACTTCTCGGTCACCACTTCCGGAGCCTTTGGGCAACAACTCTACTATGGCACGCGCCAGCACACCATCGAGGCATTTGACCGCTGGCATGGCGAAGGTACATCCAACCGCTACCCGCGTCTGGGCAACAGTGCCATGATTGCAGAACATGTGACTGATATTGACATAGAGAACGGCGACTATCTCCGCATTCAGAACATGACATTGGGATATGACTTCAAGCGCCTCTGGAAGAATTGCCCACTGTCGCAACTGCGCCTCTATGTAAGTGTACAGAATCTCTACACCTTCACCGGCTATAAAGGAATGGATCCGGAGGTAGGTTTCGGCGGTACCGACCGTTATGGCGAAAACGCCACTTCGTGGGTGAGCGGCATAGATATGGGATCTTATCCGATCGCCCGTACCTGGCTGATTGGCGCCAATCTGAAGTTCTAAGACACTGTTAACTCTAAATTAAAATAAAACAATGAAAACAAAAAAAGTAACGAAATATATGGGGATAGTCGCGCTGGCCGCGATGACGCTCTGCTCGTGCGAGGATCTGCTCGATACCAAGAACTATACACAGTCCAACACGCAAAATTTCCCCACATCGATGGATGATGTGGAAATGCTTGTGACATCTATGTACGCCAACCTGAATCATCAGGCGGCAAAGCCCGAATCCTCCTATTTGCTCACCAACCTCTATGCCAGCGACGATATGTTTGCCGGAAGTCAAGATGCGGAACTCGACCATCTGATGTATAAGAGTGATTCACAGTTTGACTTCTGCTGGGATATTCACTATAAGGGCATCTATGCCGCCAATACCTGCCTGGAGGGTCTTGACCTGATGGAGGCTGCCGACAACGTGCCCGATGCCGGACTCTTCAGCCAACGTAAGGGCGAAGCCTGTTTCATGCGTGCCTTCCAGTACTACGAACTGGCCGAACTGTTTGGCGGCGTACCCCTGATACTCAGCACTACGCAAGAGACTAACACGCCCCGTGCTACTGCCGACGAGGTGTGGGCGCAGATAGCTACCGATTTGCAGCAAGCTATCAGCCTTATGAGCGATAAGAAGTATCACGAAATAGAGTCCGGACACGCCACCAAATGGGCAGCCCAGGCGCTGATGGCCCGCTGCTTCCTCTTCTATACCGGCTACTACCAGAAAGAGGCTATGCCCACGGCCGACGGTGGCAGCATAACCAAGCAACAAGTGGTAACCTGGCTGGAAGACTGCATCGCTAACTCCGGACACCAGTTGGTGGGCGATTTCCGCAACCTATGGGCATACACCAACGAATATACGGTAGACGACTACGCATATACGGCCGGTGTAACAGGAGTAGATGGCCAGCCCCTCCGCTGGGCAGGCAACGGCAATGCCGAGGCTGTGTTTGCCGTGAAGTTCGGCAACTTTGCCGGTTATTCCTACGAAAATCAGGGCGGCTACTGCAATCTCTATCTGAGTTTCTTCGGCATCATGAGCAAAAGCGACAATGGGGCTGCTTTCCCCTTTGGCAACACCAACTCCTTTGGAACGGTTCCTACCAGTCTCTGGGACTCCTGGGAAGCAGCCGAGCCTGATGATATCCGTCGCAGAGCATCTGTTATCGTAGACGAAGATGAATTCGATATGGCCAATTATGAAAGTGGCGAGGTGCGCCAACAGTGGGAAGAGACCGGTCTGTGGAACAAGAAATTACAGCCCATTCTCTCCAAGCAAGCATACGACAAGATGGGTTCCTGGGGCAACTCGCTCTTTTGGATAGCCCATCCTGAATTTGCGGGTATGAACGATCCCTACATTCAGCCCCGTTGGGCAGCCATGTTCGAGGACCTTTACATCATCCGCTTTGCCGACGTGCTGCTTATGCACAGTGAATTAACCGGCAATGCCGACAACATGAACCGGGTGCGCGCCCGCGCTGGCCTGCCCGCCATCGGCTATTCGCTGGAGGCATTGCAGCAGGAGCGCCGCCACGAACTTGCCTTCGAGGGACAGCGCTTTCAGGACATTCGTCGCTGGCACATTGCAGAGACTGAACTCAACAAACAGAACAATACCACGCTAAAGAATCTGGGCGTAAGTACCGTGATGCGCGATGGCAAGTATGCCGCACGTTATCAAGCCACCGGCGGATTCTGGCCTATTCCGCCCGCGCAAATTCAGTTGTCCGACGGTGTACTCACGCAAAATCCCGGCTGGGACACTCCGGACGCGCGCTACACCACTTGGAATTTCGATTAAGTAATTTGTAGCTCTAAATTATTAAAAATATCATCATGAAAAACTTTTGCAAATACATCAGTATAATCGCTGTGATGGGAACATTCGCATCTTGCGACCCTATCACCGACACATATACCATAGACGATAGCACCATCCCCGCTGATGAGCTCCAACTCAGTGTGGCTCCGAAGGTGGTCGATGGCAAAAATGGTAACATCATTGTTGTAGAAAACAATTCTCCGATACTCTCTGAATGGAGTGTAGGCGAGTCTGTCGCACGCAAGGCGTATGCCGAACTTTCGGTATCTTTCACCGGGCAGCATACCGTCAACTTCCGTGGATTGAATTCGGGTGGAAAGGCATTCACCGAGACCTCGTTTACCGTAAAGGTAGATACCATCTCGACGATTCCGGCCAATATAGCCACCCGGCTGTGCATCGGTCAGGAGGGGGCCCCCACCTACTTTGGCACAACTATCGACCTGGGAAAGATTGAGTTCTCCAACGAAGAAGATCTCCTCACCGTGAAGAACGGCAACCCCGTATTGACCGTGTGGAGCTGCGGCGGTGTCACTTCAGACAAGAATGTGGCTCAGATGCGACTGACGGGTGCGGGTGAGTTTCCCCTTTCGGCAACCTTTACCCTTGCCAACGGCGAGCAGGTGACAGAAGAACTGGGTACAGTCATTGTCAAGGACTTCAATCTACCGCAAATAGTGCTCGACCTGATAGGCGAGGATGGCGAGAAGACATGGACCTGGGCCGACCAAAGTTTCTTTGGCTTAGGCGGTTACGAGGCCGACCCCGGCCCCGCGTGGTTTGCCGCCAGTGTAGAGATTATGGACATGTTTACTCTGTATATGCCCACCATCAATCACCTGACGGGTGAGTCCACCGGCAGCATGACGCTCGATATAGACGGCAATTTCTCTGTCGCTCCCACAGGTCGCACCGGCACCTTCACGTACGACTTCGACGACATCGTGCCCAACTGGTCGGTAGGCAAGCTTAAGGTAACGGCCCCCATCCTTTATGGTACGGCCATAGCCCTGGTTGGCGAGGGTGCCGCGCCTACGTACCTGCCCACTGAGTTCTTCATTGTGAAGTGTGATGCCAATAATCTTGTATTGGCTGCGCCTGCCGAAGAAGGGCAAGCACTTTATCCATGGGCAGCTTGCACCTTCTGGTGCTTCAAACCAAAACCATGAAGCCAAGTCGGAAGTACCCGATAGTACATAATTTACAGTATATAAAATAGATGGGAGTTATCGCTCGCTCAAGCAGAAATGGATTCATTAATCTGAAATAAAGCATTTAGGTATTAGGAATTAGGCATAAACAGTAAGTGAGCCATTCTAAAGCCTGATGCGGAGCGATAACCCCTCCAAAACATTTTTGACAATAGAATGAAATACAATAAATTGATTGCTTTAGCATGTGGAGCGTTGATTCTGGCTGGTTGTGCCTCTGATAATAAATCGACATCCGTTTTCTTTCGACACAAAGCACAGGAAATACCGTTGTCAAATGAGTTTACCGAGAAGATAATCGATAACATATATCAACGCATGAGTATGGATGAACGTGCAGCTCAACTTCAGAGCATGTATCTATCGGAACTTTTCGACAAAAACAATCAGCTTGATACAGTCCGATGCTATGAACTTATTCCTAACGGAATAGGACATTTTGCTCAGTATGCCAGCAATTCGTTAGATGGACCCGAAGAGCTTCGCGATATGGTAAAACAAGTGCAGGAGTGGCTGGGG
>ERZ860590.418-NODE-418-length-36074-cov-2.918876_pt1 | contig 36074 bp, 29 predicted proteins | sample MGYA00509975_ERZ860590 | MGnify/ENA primary metagenome ERZ860590 (study PRJEB30046, sample SAMN00715250) | human gut metagenome | study: EMG produced TPA metagenomics assembly of the A metagenome-wide association study of gut microbiota in type 2... | reverse complement strand
TAATAATTAATGGTTTGGAGAGCGTCACTTTGTCATAAATTCAAATCAACAAACCCGAATTTTGCAAACCTTAATTTGCAAGCAGTCGCTCCACCAGCTTCACGCACTCCGCCGCATCCTTGGAGTATCCATCGGCACCGATCTCGTCCGCGAAACTCTGCGTAATGCAGGCGCCGCCGATAATAACCTTGCTCTTACAGCCTTTCTCCTTGCACAACTGTACGACATCCTGCATACGCATCATCGTGGTCGTCATAAGTGCAGAAAGTCCAATGATTGCCGCATCCTCGCGGATTGCTGTATCGACAATATCCTCACACGGCACATCCTTGCCCATATCAATAACATTGTAACCGTAATTTTTGAGCATAAGCACGACAAGATTCTTGCCGATATCATGGATGTCCCCTTCCACAGTTGCGATCACAAGTGTCGGCATCTGACCGGCATCCTCTCGCCGCTCCAGCATCGGCTCGAGATAATCGATTGCTTTCTTCATCGTGTTGGCGCTTCCGATCAACTGCGGCAGGAAGTACTTCTTCTGGTCAAAAAGCACACCGACTTCATTGATTGCTGCGATCAGATAATCATTGATGATGGCATCCGGCTTCATTCCGGCATCTAAAGCATTCTTGACTTCATCGATGATCGTTCCTTTATTTCCTTTGAGGACAGCGGTAAAAATCGGATGCTCCTTGATTGCATCCCCAGTACTTCTTTTCCTGCCCCTGCTCCGGCGTCTTCTTGACAACGACCGTCTCATACTCTGCTTTCTGCTCCGCCAGACGATTCATCCGCTCAATGTAACGGATATCACTGTCCGGTCTGTGAAGCAGCATGTCCGATGCAAAAGCCGCATTCATCAGAAGTTCCTGGGATGGATTGGCAATCGCCATCGTCAGACCCTTGCCGATTGCCATCGTTAAGAAGGCAGTGTTGACGTACATACGCTCCGGCAGTCCGAAGGAGATATTGGAGAGACCACAGATGGTCGGCAGAAGCCGCTCATCCTTGCAATACGCGATCGTATCGTAGCATTCCTTTGCTGCGTCCGGGTTCGCACCGATTGTTGCCACAAGTCCATCGACAACAATATCCTCATGTGCCATCCCCATCTCCATCGCACGATCGTACACCGTCTCGATAATGCGCTTTTTGTCCTCGGCATCCTTCGGAAGTCCTTCATCAGAAAGCGGAAGGAGTACGAACATCGCACCATACTTCTTTGCGATTGGAAGCATCTTCTCAATCTTCTCGCTCTCCAATGAAATTGAGTTGATGAGCGCGCGTCCCGGATAAATGCGCAGTGCTTCTTCCATCACATCAATGTGGCTTGTATCAATGCAAAGCGGACAGTCCACAGTCGAAGACACTTCGTAGATAACCTGCTTCATCATCTCTTTCTCGTCGATGCCGTTCATTCCCATGTTGATATCAAGAATGCGCGCACCGTTCTCCTCCTGCGCCATCGCCATCTCGCGGACAAGATCCAGCTTGCCTTCGCGAAGCTCGGCCTGCAGCTTCTTTTTTCCGGTCGGGTTAATGCGCTCGCCGACCACGATAAAGCCGCAATCCAATGTAATCTCTACATTCTGTCTCTCCGATGCCAGGATTCTTCTGTGCTTTGCAAGAGGCTTATGGATTTCCATTTCCCGTACCGCATCTGCGAGTGCACGAATATGTTCCTTTGTCGTTCCGCAGCATCCGCCGACGATTGCGGCGCCCGCCTTAACCAATGTGACACCTGCCTCAGCAAATTCTTCCGGAGTCATACGATAGACCGTTTTCTTTCCTTCCAGTTCCGGAAGTCCTGCGTTCGGCTTTGCAATCAGGGGAACCGTCGAATACTCTGCCATCTTCTCGACAAGCGGAACCATCTCCATCGGTCCGGTCGAGCAATTGACACCGATCGCATCTACGCCAAGTGACTGCAATACCACGACTGCAGTCTCAGGTGGCGTACCAAAAAGCGTTCTTCCATCCTCATTGTAAGTCAGTGTCACCATGATCGGCAGATCACATACCTCACGGATCGCCAGAACCGCCGCACGACACTCCTGCAGACTCATCATTGTCTCTACAACGAACAGATCCACACCAGCCTCTGCAAGCACGCGTGCCTGCTCCTTATATACTTCCACAAGTTCTTCAAACATCAGCTCGCCCATCGGGAAAAGCTGCTGTCCGGTCATCGTCATATCTCCGGCAACCAACGCCTTGCCGTCCACCGCCTGCTTTGACAGTTTTACCAGTGTTGCATTGATTTCTACCAATCGGTCCTGTAATTCATACTCTTCAAGTTTGATCCTATTTCCGGTAAATGTCGGTGCATAGACAATGTGCGAACCGGCTTCCACATATTCACTCTGCATCTTAAGCAGCACATCCGGATGCTCCATCACCCAGTTTTCCGGGCAGACACCGATTGGCATACCTGCTTCCATCAGGTTCGTTCCGGTCGCTCCGTCCAAGATGATCGGACCTTTTTCATTTATCAATCTGGCAAACTCTGCTTTTGTCATTTCATTTTCCTCTTTTTCTATACTTCTGAGGCATTTTATACGCCTTTATTGCTTTCTCGCCCCGCCTCACTTTGGGATGTGGGGCCTATTTCACTCTTTTGGGGCTTTTTAACCCCACCTCGCTTTAGATGCGGGGCTTATTTCACTCTTTTATTGTTTCTTAGCCCCGCCTCGCTTAATGCGCGGAGCAGAGCACATGTCACTTGCAGAATTGTACATTTGTATATATAATGAGTTACGTTTCAAAATTTATTTACAATTTATTGATTCCACAGATTGCTCCAGCTTCGCATTCTTGAATCATCTTAACGCATAATCAGGAAGGTATCAACCATGAAAAACATAAAACTTGTTGCGCTTGACTTAGACGGAACGCTTTTTAATAAAGAAAGTATCATCAGTAAGCGCAACCTTGACACGATAAAGAAAGCAAGTGAACTTGGCATCGCTGTGGTTATCTCAACCGGGCGCCCATTAAACGGATTGCCGTTTGACCAGATCAAGGGAAGTGGCATTCGCTACGCGATCACCGCGAACGGAAGCGCGATCTATGAATTGGAAACGAAAAAATGTCTGCGCGAGGAGGCGATGGACGAGGAACTATTCCTGCCGATTGTCGAATATCTTCTGACAAAAGATATCCACATGGACGCCTTTATCGGCGGCAACGGCTACAGTCCGCTACAATGTGTAAAAAACGGGGAGCGTCTCGTTGTTCCGGAGGCCTTAAAACACTACATTCTGCACACCCGCACGCGTGTGCAGAATCTGCCACAGTTCATCCGCGATAACCACCTGAGGGTTCAGAAAATGACGCTCAATTTCTATCCGGACGAAAACGGCGTCTATAAGGACCGCGAGGAAGTCAAGCAATATCTGGAATCCAATCCGGGCGTCACAAGCGTCTGCGGTGGCTACCACAATCTGGAATTCACACGTGCGGATGTCAACAAAGGCGTGGCTTTACATGCGCTCGCCAAAATTCTTTCGATCGATCCTGACGAAACGATGGCGATCGGCGACACAGAAAATGACCTTGCGATCATTAAAGCTGCAGGAATCGGTGTTGCGATGGGCAATGCCACACCAGCCGTCAAGGAGCAGGCGGACTATGTGACGGATGACAACGAATCCGACGGCGTAGCCACTGCCATGGAACATTTTATTCCTGCCTTAAAATCGTAACGCTTCTCTTCAGCGCATCCACGCAGGCATCTACGTCGCGTTTAGTCGTCTCGCGTCCCATCGTAAAACGCACACTGCCTGCGGCATACTCCTCCGGCACACGAATCGCCTCGATCACATGCGAGATTCGTGTCTGTCCGGTGTTGCATGCCGATCCTGCGGACGCACAGATTTCCTCTTCCTCCAATAAAACCAAAAGTGCAGTGGCATCGATCCCCGCAAAGCTGAAATTCACATTGCCAGGAAGCCTCTTATATGGGTGCCCGTTCAGACGGGACTGCGGAATCTCATGCCGCACACGCTCCACAAAATAGTTGCGCAGACGGATCAGCCGGTTTCTTGTATACGGCATCTCATGCGCCGCAATCGATAACGCTTCCGCCATCCCGACAATTCCCGCAATATTCTCCGTTCCGGCACGCTTCCCCCGCTCCTGGCTGCCACCATGTATGAAAGAAGGAAGATCCTGATCCTTTCGCACAAACAGAAATCCAACCCCTTTCGGTCCATGAAACTTGTGCGCACTCGCACTCAGATAATCCACCGGAATGCGCGACATGGAAAGTGGAATCTGCCCCACCGCCTGCACCGCATCTGTATGGAAAGCAATGCCTTTTGTCCGGAGAAATGCACCGATCTCTGCGATCGGTTCGATCGTTCCAATCTCATTATTTCCGGTCATAACCGACACAAGTGTTGTGTCATCACGCAATGCATTCGCCACATCCTCTGCCCGGACAAGGCCATAGTCATCCACATCCAGATAGGTCACTTCATAGCCAAGACTCTCTAAATACTGACAGGAACGAAGAATTGCATGATGCTCGATCTTCGTTGTGATAATGTGCTTTCCTATATGTTTCTTCTCCCCCGCCACATTCTTGATCACCCAGTTGTCCGACTCACTGCCACCGGATGTAAAAAAGATTTCCTCCGGCTGCGCATCAATCACCCGCGCAATCTTTGCTCTCGCACCCTCAAGGACGTCATGCATCCGCACGCCCATCTCATAAGAAGTGGACGCATTGCCGTACTCCTCCCTGAGGTAAGGCTCCATCGCCTCGCGCACCTCGGGCAGCATCTCCGTCGTAGCCGCATGATCCATATAAATTCGACAACTCATATTTTGTGCCCTCTCTTCATACAATAGTTACCAATCTTTTCCCTTTGGAGTTTCTCTTGACGCTATCTTCCATCAAAAAAAATCCACTGATCACCGGTACTCTCCTGATGACCGCCGCCGGTGTCTTAAGCCGAATCATTGGCTTCTTCTATAGAATATTCCTCTCCCGCACGATTGGTGCAGAAGCACTTGGAATCTATCAGCTGATCGGGCCTGTTTTCAGCCTCTGTTTTGCGCTGACCGCCTCCTCGATCCAGACATCCATCTCCAAATTTGTCGGCGATGCGATCGGTGGCTGTAAGGACTCCCTCTGCGGCGAGAAAAAAGCGCGTGCCTATCTCATCCTCGGACTCGTTCTCTCCTGCGGTCTGTCCATCCTCACCGGAATCTTCATGTACTTTAATGCCGACTTGATCGCTGTGCGTTTTCTCGGTGAGGCGCGCTGTGCCCCGCTTCTTGTGCTTTTAACCTACTCGCTGCTTCCATGCTGTATCCACGCCTGCATCAACGGTTACTATTACGGCAGGAAGAATGCTTTCGTCCCATCTCTCTGTCAGCTCATCGAACAGATCGCGCGCGTTGGAAGTGTCTGGATCATTTTCCAGATCACCACTGAAAAAGGCATTCCTCTTACTGCCTTCCACGCAGTCTGCGGTCTTGTGATTGGTGAATGTTTCGGACTTCTCGTGTCCATGAGTGCCCTGCTTCGGGAAAAACGCCTGCCTCGCGGCTCCTATACTTCAGATTCTATATGTAACAGCACCATGACGCACGCCTTCCTTGCAATGGTCATTCCACTGACGATCAACCGTCTGTCCGTTGCTTTCAGCACCAGCCTCGAAAATCTTCTAATTCCGCAGAAGCTGCAGCTCTACGGATATACGCAGACAGATGCGCTCAGCATCTACGGCATCTTAAGCGGTATGACCCTCTCCATCATCCTGTTTCCGTGCGTGCTGACAAACTCATTGTCCGTCCTGCTTCTTCCGGCGATCTCCGAAGCAAGGGGACGCTCCAATGAAAATCAGATCCGCCGCACAACGAAAGAAGCAATCCAGCTTGGATTGCTTCTTGGTTTTGCTTTCACGATTCTGTTTTTACTCACAGGGGATATGATCGGCAACAAACTTTTCCACAATGCGCTTGCCGGACACTTCATCTGCCGCCTCGCCTGGCTTTGCCCGCTTATGTACATCACAAGCCTGCTAAACAGTATCCTGCACGGACTCGGCCGCCCAAAACAGGTGCTTTTTGTTAATCTGCTCGCGTGCCTGATCCGTATCGGGATGATATGGTTTCTTGTGCCGGCGTATGGAATCGGTGCTTATCTGTGGGGACTGTTATTGTCGCAGGTGTTTGCATCGGTGGCATGTATGTGGCTGCTGCGGGAATTTTTGTAATTTCTGCACAATCAAAGTACCAAAATAATACAAATTTACTTTGTTTTATCATGGCGAAGAACATCGCTGACTTCACAATCTAATATGAAATCATATAGACAATTACCTCCGTTCAAGGATAATCTAGCATAATTAATTCATTGACTATAATTATGAAGCATTGACTTTATCCATGAGTGATAAAGCCAATGTTTTTTATTTTCGTGCATTGTATTGATATTTTTGTGCAATCAGTGTACAATACAATTATCAAATGAAAGGAGTGGTACTATGGCTAAATCTACAACAAGCAATATTAGCATTCGCATGGATAGTGATCTAAAAGCAGCCGCAGAAGCTTTATACGAAGAACTGGGTATGAATCTCAGCACTGCATTCAATATTTTTGTTCGTCAATCACTACGTGAGAGAGGAATCCCATTCAAAATCACCGAAGGATCTCCAACCCATGAAACCGTCTCTGCTTTGCTGGAGGCAGAAAGGATTGCAAAAGACCCTAACGTTAAGGGATACCATGACGTGAACGATCTTTTTGCAGACCTTGATTCATGACCAAATATGAGATCAAACACACCACACAATTTAAAAAGGATTACAAACTCGCCAAACACCGTGGACTAAATATTGATCTTCTCAAAGAGATTATTTCCAAATTATCCAATGGTGAAACCCTAGATCCAAAGTATAAGGATCATCCCTTAGCCGGTAACTGGATTGGACACAGAGAATGTCATCTCCAACCAGATTGGCTTCTCATCTATCGTTATGACGATGATATTCTGGTGCTTACACTTACCCGCACTGGTAGTCACAGTGATCTATTTAGTTTGTAAAAAAGCCGGAAAGCAAACGCTTCCCGGCTTAAATTCATATATCCGCAACCAGATTATACTCTTGAAAGGTACTCACCTGTTCTTGTATCGATCTTGATCACATCATCCTGCTCTACGAACAGAGGTACATATACAACTGCACCAGTCTCAACAGTTGCAGGCTTTGTAGCACCTGTAGCTGTATCACCCTTGAATCCCGGCTCAGTCTCTGTGATCTGAAGCTCTACAAACAGAGGTGGCTCAACTGCAAATACGTTACCCTTGTGAGAACAGATCTTAACCATCTCGTTCTCCTTAACAAACTTGAGTGCGTCACCGACACTGTCCTTTGTTAAATCAATCTGGTCATAAGTCTCTACATCCATGAAATGATAGAAATCATCATCAGCGTACAGATACTGCATATCTCTACGATCAATGTGTGCTGTAGGGCACTTCTCAGTTGGACGGAAAGTCTTCTCAACTACACCACCACTGACAATATTCTTTAACTTAGTTCTAACAAAGGCTGCACCCTTACCTGGTTTAACATGCTGAAATTCAATAATCTGATAAATATTACCCTCGAGCTCGATGGTAACACCGTTTCTGAAATCTCCTGCTGAAATCATTCGATCTTCCTCCTTAAATTACGAGTAAAAACTCTCTCGATTAACAATTTTACTATAAATTGGCATACTTTTCAAGACTTAATTTACTATTACCACGGGCGTTTTGCGAATGGCGCGGGTGAACTGTGATAATTTACCTGCTTGAAAAAAGAAAACTTACTACGCCAGATTTCTCTTCTCAATATCAGAGATCATATCAATTCTCGTCTGATGACGTCCACCAAGGAACTCTGCATCCAGATATGCCTTCACGATATCCTTTGCCGTCTCGATTCCGACGATACGTGCGCCGAATGCGATAATGTTGGCATTATTGTGCTCCTTAACAAGATGAGCGGTTGTGATATCCGAGCATACTGCTGCACGCACACCGTTGACTTTGTTCGCTGCGATCGAGATACCAACACCGGTTCCGCAGATGAGCACTGCACATTCCACTTCTCCGTCCGCAACCGCACGTCCGACTCTCTCTCCGATCTCCGGATAATTACAGCTTTCCGTTGTGTCAACACCGTAGTTTACAACCTCGTGTCCGAGTCCTTCTAAATATTCCTTGATCTGCATCTTCATCTCAACTGCTGCATGATCATTACCGATTCCGATTTTCATATTACGTTCCTCCTGATAATCCCTATTTTCGTATTTATTTATCCCCTAAAGCAGGGGTTTGTTTCTCTTCTTCACAATTCCTCATCAAATCAAAAATATATGGCACAACGTACACGTTCGCGCCACTCATTCATTCTAGCGCATCAACACACTTTCGTCAAATAAAATACGGCCAGTTGTGTGCGATCCCGAAGTGATAATTTTTCAAGAATCGTACTGATATAATTGCGCACGGTTCCCTCACTCAAGAACAGTTCCTCCGCGATCTCCCGATTACTTTTTCCCTTGCCGACCAGGGAGATAATCTCCTGCTCCTTTTCTCCAATATCATAGGAAGCATAGTTAAATTCTGCCTTCGACTGCATCAGCACCGGAATACGGCTGACAATCTCTCCACCGAACACGCTTTGCCCGCGCTCTACTGCCTGAAGAGCCGGAACAAGCCCTTCAAAATCCTGCTTTAAAATATAACCTTTTGCTCCAAGATCCAATGCCTTTACGATATATTCATCATCCGAAAACGTCGTCAGGAACAGAATCTTTGCCTCGCGATCCTTCTCTAATATCTGTTCCGCCGCCTCCAGGCCGCTCATCGGTTTCATCTGAATGTCCATAAGCAGGATGTCCGGCTTCTCTCTTTCATATAAGGCAACCGCTTCCGTTCCGTCATTTCCGGTTCCGACGACTGTAATTTCTTCATTTGCTTCCAATATCGTTTTCAATGACAATGCAACTAATTGATCATCATCCACAATTACAACTTTCATCCCTGTATTTCTCCCTTCTTCGGCACAGAAATATGTATCGCAAACCCCTTTTGGATCCGAAACGATATCGTTCCGCCAAGTGCCTCCACGCGCTCCCTCATATTGGAAAGACCGATTCCGCCTACTGTTTCTCTCTCGATCCTGCTTTCATCCACCGCAATCTGCGTCCCATTATCCTCCACCAGCATCTGATAGAAGCCCGGATGTTCGCAGAAATACAGCGTCACACGCGTCGCATTGCTGTGGCGTACCACATTGGCCAATGCTTCCTTGACAATCGCCAAAAAACAATATTTCACGTTGCGCGGTATCTCAGCCGACATATCATAGGTAAAAGCAATCTCATACTTCTCCTTAAATTCATCGGTCACTTCACGAAGCGCCTGCTGCAGATCCAGTGACTCATTGTGCAGATCATGCACACTCTCCCTGATATTGTTCATTGCCTGCGAAAGCGTATCATTGATGGCAGTCAATTGCCCGTGCAGGGGATCTTCCTTATAGATTGTCTGAAGTGCTCCCATCTGCAGAATACTTCTCGAAAGCATATGTCCCACATTGTCATGAATCTCGCGCGCAATGCGGTTCCGCTCCTGAAGTGTTGCAAGATGAATCTCATAATCCTGCTTTTCCAACAGATCCTGCTGCCTTTTTTGCATGACAAGGCGAAGCTCCGTGGATGAATCCTTCAAATGAATGACTTCCTGCGCCAGCCGCAGGCTCCTCTTGGTACGCACGGAAAGAATTGCTGCAAGTATGAGCGCAAAGCACCATAGCAGAAACCGAAACAGTTCCATCTCTCCCTGCGCCAGCCATACGCATTGCATCAGACCACCAATTCCTGTGATCACGCCCGCTTTCCATGAGCGCCTCCGCACGCAGTCATATACAAGAAGCGGTAGAAATAGCATCAGTGCGTGATCCGGCATCGCAATTGCCATCACAATAAATGCACCCATCTCCATATAACGCAGCATCTCTTTTGACATTAGATCTGACACCGACACATACAACAATGCAATCAGCACAATGATGACCGGGCGTCCCCATCCGGACATTCCTGCCATCAGGAAAATGCCAAGTGCATACAATATGATATTATCGATCAATCGCTCCCTCATGTTTTTTCCCTTACGAATCTACCCTATCCTCGTTGCCAACTCTCTCCAGAAAATTTTAACACATCCAATACGAAATCTCACGCATTGAACATAACTTTGCGGAACTTTGTGACAAATGTCATCTTCTTTTCTGACATCCGACACTACCCGATTCTTCCATCTTCCGTTATGCTATGTATATCAAAGCGATTGCGCGGTTTCTGCAGTGGCTTTAGCTGCCATAAAAACCACACCATCGCTCATATACACCAAATAAGGAGGCAATTATGAATACGGTAGTAAAAATTGAGAATCTGGTCAAGCGCTACAAAGAACTCCTGGCACTCGATCATCTGAATCTGACCATAAACGAAGGCGAAATCTTCGGACTTCTGGGTCCGAACGGCTCCGGCAAGACAACCACGATCAATTGTCTGCTCTCCCTCTTGTCTTACGACAAAGGCAATATCGAGATCTTCGGGCAGCCGATGCGTCCCGACAACTATGACATCAAGCGTCAGATTGGCGTCGTCATGCAGGATGTCGCCGTCTTCAACGAACTGACCGTGAAAGAAAATATCGAATGTTTTTGCAGTCTTTATGTCAAAGACAAAGCATTATGCAGGAAGTACGTCAGGGAAGCAATCGAATTCGTAGGACTGGAAGATTTTGCCGACTTTTACCCAAAGAAACTCTCCGGCGGTCTCTTACGACGCTTGAATATTGCCTGCGGTATCGCCCATAAGCCGAAGCTCATCATTCTGGATGAGCCAACCGTTGCTGTCGATCCGCAGAGCCGCAATAAGATCCTTGAGGGTATCGTGAAACTAAACGAAGAAGGTGCTACCATCATCTACACCTCCCATTACATGGAAGAGGTCGAACAGATCTGCACACGGATTGCGATCATGGACAAAGGCAAAAGCATCGCCTTAGGAACGAAGGAAGAACTGATTAAGATGATCAGGAAAAGCGAGATCATCACCATCGAGCTTCCGTTTCTATCCGTGGAAGATCTCGCGCAGATCCGCGCGTTACCGCATGTCTATCAGGCAGACTACAAGGATCACACCTTAACGATCCTCTGCGATGGCGGCAAACACAATCTCATCCGCGCCTTAAACTACTTACAGGAAAAGGATCTTGCGATCGGCCATGTGTACTCGCAGCTTCCGACACTCAACGATGTCTTTCTGGAAATCACCGGAAAAGCTTTACGCGATTAGGAGGTACTTACCATGACAAATTTTAAATATGCGCTGTTGCGTCTCATGCGTAATAAGGCGAACCTGTTCTGGATCTTAGTATTTCCGATCGTTTTGGGTTGTTTCTTCAAGATTGCCTTTTCCAATATTACCGCATCGGAAAGCTTTCACACGATTCCGGTGGCAGTTGTAGAGGGCGACAATGCAGATGCAACCGCCTTCCACACCATGATCGAGCAGCTTTCTGAAGATTCTGAGGATGCCATGCTTAGCGCCACCTTCTGCGACGATAAGAAGGCGCGTACGCTTCTTGAAAAAGGCAAAGTGGATGGCATTTTCTACACAACTGATACGGTGGAACTTGCGGTCAATTCGGATCTGTCGGGCGCCTCGATCAACCAGAGTATCTTACAGTCACTCCTGACACAATATTATCTGAACCGCGATCTGATCATGCAGATTCTTACGACCAATCCGGGAAATATCGAATCACTCGTCGATTCCATCGGACAATCTGTGGATACGAGAAAAGAGGTGTCTCTCACCAGGAACAATACCGACACTTACGATCAGTATTTTTACAATCTGATCGCGATGGCGTGTCTGTACACGGCAATGGGCGGTATCAACCTTGCAATCAACAATTCCGCCAATCTGTCTTCACTTGCCGCACGCAAAACCATTGCACCGGCAAAACGCGCTGCACTGATCGGCACAGAGCTTCTCGCCATCATTCTGTTTGAATCGCTTTTAAATATGGTTTCGTTTTTATTTATTGTTACTGTCCTGGGAATTCATATGACAACACACCTTGGATTGGCAATGCTTACGATACTGATCTCCACGACCTTCAGCATCACGTTCGGCATGTTCTTAGGATGCGTCGGGCCAAAATCCGAAGGCGGCAAGACAGGACTCATGTTTGCCGTTGTCATGCCACTGTGTTTCTTAAGTGGATTGATGATGGGAACCATGCGTATGGTCGTCGAGAAGTATGCGCCTTTTGTCAACCGGATCAATCCGGCGGCACTGATCTCCGACAGCTTCTATGCGCTCAATAACTACGATACGCTGACCAGATACACCGGCAATATCCTGACATTGCTTCTCATGACCGTACTCTTTTTGATTATTTCGATACTTGTAACAAGGAGGAAAACATATGCAAGTCTTTAAAACATTTGCCAAAGTTGCAAAGAAAAAATTTCCGAACACGATTACATACTTTGTTGCATTTTTCGTTTTGATCGTTGCAATGTCTTTTCAGGCTGACTCTTCCTCCAGCAATCAGTTTTGCGTATCATCGGTCGACATCTGCCTGATCGACGAGGATCAAAGCGTGGCAAGTCAGGCATTGTGTGACTATCTTGGTTCGATCCATCACCGTGTAACGCTTGACTCCTACGACCGCGAATCGTTGCAGGATAATCTCTACTACTATCAGATCGGGTATATTGTGAAGATTCCGTCCGGTTTTGAAGAACGTCTGCGATCCGGTGATTACAAGAATCTTATCGAGACCAGCAAGCGCCACGACAGTGCAAGCGGCTACTTTGTGGACCGCCAGATCGATGCATACTTAAACTCTGTAGCTGCCTATCTTGCAAACGGTTTTTCCCTGCAGGACGCACTTGCTGACACCAACCAATCTTTGGAAAGTGTACCGCAGGTTCGCAGCATCCGTTTTGCAGACTCCGCAGATAGCAGCGGAACACTGATGTATTATTTCTTCCAGTATCTTCCATATGTTGCGCTCATGATCCTGATGTGCGGACTTTCACCGGTACTGATGACCTTCCACGAAAAGAAGATCGATGCACGTATCCACTGCAGTGCCCTTGCCAACATCCGCATCAGTTCACAGCTCGGACTCGCCTGTTTTGCCTATGTATTTTTCATCTGGATTGTCTTTTTGGTGGTTGCATTCGCATTAACCGGGCCATCCCAGTTCTTCTCTGCTGCGGGACTGATGTGTATATTAAACAGTGGCGTTTTCATGCTGATCGCCACAGCGATTGCATTACTGCTCGGTTCCTTTAACCTTGATATGAACATCGTGAATATGGTTTCCAACATCCTCGCCTTAGGTATGAGCTTCTTATGCGGCATCTTTGTTCCGCAGTCCATACTCGGCGATAAGGTTCTTGCAATTGGCCGCTTCCTTCCGGCTTACTGGAATGTACGCGTGATCAATATGCTCGCACCTTTCTCGGATGATACACTTTCCATGCCGACTTACTGGATGTGCATCGGCATTCAGTTGCTATTCTTCGCAGCGCTTTTTTCCGTCTATCTGGCGGTAGAGCACCGCAAGGCACGCTAGGATTTCCGCTTCACATGCAGCTTATAGAAGAATAACACAATTGCTTCTAACCTTCTTTTCAGAACGATCTGAATTTCTTCCTTCGGGTGGATCGGCTTCACAAGAATCGTACGGATACCTGCAAGATTCGCACCGCACACATCGGTAAAGATCTGATCGCCGACAAAAAGCGTATTGCTCGTATCCGTTCCAAGCTGTTCCATCGCCTTACGGTATCCAGCCGGCTTCGGCTTACCCGCTTTATAGATATACTGCACATGCACTGCATCGTTGAACATCTTCACACGTGGTTCCTTGTTGTTAGACAAAAGCATGCATCGGAACCCAAGCTCCTTAAGATGCTTAAACAAAAGAATCGCCCGCTCATCCGCAGGCGCTCCATGAGGTACCAGCGTGTTATCAATATCAAAGATAATACCGCGGTACCCTTCTTTATATAATTTATCAAAATCAATCTCATATGTGGAATCTAAATACTCTCCAGGATACAAGAATGCACACATAAATCTCTCTCCTTGAACACGTTACAAATACTAGAGTGTGAAATTCTCTCCGGAACGCAGATTCTGCTGCGCAGCAGCACTTGCTGTCTTGGTCACAGAATCGTTGCTTCCGACAAAATACTGGTACTGCTGGAGCACCTGATCCTTGCCAAGATCGGATACTGCTTTCTGCACATCCAGATTCTCGATATCACTGTCACGCCCCTTAAGCTCGTATGTCGCATCCGGACGATACGTCTGTGCAAAATCATAGGAACCGAAATTCTGTTCAACCGGAGCGGCCGTAACAGTTGTCTGTGGCTCCTCTACCTGCTGTAAGGAGAGTGTATCGGCTGCTTCGGCAATCTGTGTATTGCGAAGTGATTCCGCTTTTATGGAATTGTAATCATAGAATCCTGCGTAAGGACGAATTCCTGAGATATTCATACCCTTCTCCTTTCATTATTGGACGCTGCATGTCAACTTTCTTCGAAAGTTAACATATTTTATACCAGCATTTTCTTCAGCTCATTCATGAATGTATTGACATCCTTAAACTCACGGTACACCGATGCAAATCTTACATAAGCAACTGCATCGAGATCCTTTAACTTATCCATCAGAATCTCTCCGATCAGAGAACTCGGAATCTCCTTCTCCTCACGGTTGAAGATCTCGATCTCCACATCATCCACAAGCTTTGTGATCTGTTCTGCGGAAATCGGGCGCTTGTGACAGGCAAGAAGCACACCTGCTTCAATCTTCGTTCTGTCATACTGCTCACGATTGTTGTCCTTCTTGATAATGATCAGCGGGATCGTCTCAACTTTCTCATATGTGGTAAAACGCTTGCCACAATCATCACAGAGACGACGGCGGCGGATGGAATTGTTATCATCGGCCGGTCTTGAATCAATTACTCTGGTATTCTCGCTGCTGCAAAACGGACACTTCATCGGTTGCTTCCTCCTATTACACTACAGACTATATAAAAATAAGTATAACTTTCTCAGATTTTCTTGTCAATCTTTCTTATATCTTATGTCGCATTTCTTTCTCATTGAACTCTACAAGTATTATATCGGGTCCAATTCGAATAACTTTAGCCCATGGAATACAAAATTCGCTGTCTCTGCAAAAACATCCAAGATATTTTCCAGGTCCCGGTATGATCAAAGCCTTAATATCCCCACATTCCTTGTCAAATTCCAGATCACGCACATTTCCAAGACACCTGCAGTCACTGACGTTGACGACCTCTTTTTCACATAAATCTGAAAAACGCATAGAACCACCTCCTGAGATGATTCTATGCATTAAGGGAAGATTTTATATATGAAAAAGTTGTTACGAACGTTTTATTCCTTTACACCACCGAGTGTAAGTCCTGTTACGAAATACTTCTGCAAGAATGGATAGATACAGATGATCGGTAACATGGTAATAATCGTTGCTGCCGCACGAACGGATGTCGGCGTTACGGTACCTGCCGCATTCTTCATTGCCTCAACATTGGTTCCATTACTCGTTACGGATGATAACAGTTTCATCAACTCGTACTGTAACGTTGTCAGCTTGCTGTCCATACGGTTGTATAACATTGCATCGAACCAGGAATTCCACTGGCCGACTGCGACGAACAAAGCAACCGTTGCATACACCGGCTTACAAAGCGGTGAGTAAATCTTTAAAAAGATTGTAGTATATCCGGCACCATCAAGCTGTGCGGATTCCTCTAAACTGTCCGGGATACCATTCATGTAGGTACGGATTACAAGCATATTGAATGCACTGATCATACCTGGGATAACGTATACCCAAAAGTTATTTGTCAGTCCCAGTCCCTTGTATAACAGGAACGTTGGGATCAGACCACCGTTGACATACATCGTGACAACCCAGAACAGTGACAGTTGCTTCTTGAACAGGAAACGCTTTCTGCTGACAATAAATGCGAGAATCGCATTGGCGATCAGCGCGAGCACAGTTCCGATAATGGTTCTTGCAACCGTGATATAAGCACCTGTGATCAGGTTATCTTTCTGAAGTACAGTAATATAGTTTTTCCATGTAAATTTTCTCGGTATCAGATAGATGCCGCCTCTTAGAGCATCGGTACCGTCATTTAAAGATATTGCTAATGTATTTAATACAGGATACAGCGTGATGATCACGAACAGAATCATAATGATCGCGTTCACAATCGGGAATATCTGTATCTTTTTTTTCTTAACTTTCATAGTTTCTGCTGCCATTATGTAACCTCCTTAGAACAACTGCTCTTCACCATTACGCTTTGCAATCTGGTTTGCGATCACGATCAGAACAATACTTACAAAGCTCTTAAAGATACCGGCTGCGGTTCCGATTGCGAAGTCGCCCTGACTGATACCCCATTTCAATACGTAAATATCAATTGTCTGTGATACTTTCTGTACCAGACCGTTTCCTAACAGGTACTGAACCTCGAAACCTGCATTCAGTACGTTTCCGACATTCATCAGAAGCAGAATGATAATGGTTGGCTTAATGCCCGGAAGTGTAACATGCTTGATTTTGGCCCATCTGCCTGCACCGTCAATCGCTGCAGCTTCGTATAGTGACGGGTCGATCGAAGTAATTGCCGCCAGATAAATGATTGCGTTCCATCCGGTTTCCTTCCACACATTGGCAAATGCGACAATCGGCCAGAAATAACTTGTATGTGCGAAGAAGTTGATCGGCTGCGAAATAATATGGAAATTCATAAGTAACTCATTCACGATTCCGCCACCGGATAACATATCATGCAGGATACCGGTTACAATGATCCACGAGAGGAAATGCGGCAGGTAAGAAATTGTCTGTACCACCTTTTTTCCACCTCTGGATTTGATTTCGTTTAATAAGATTGCAAATACAATTGCTGTAACAAAGGTTACAACAAGGTTGATGACACCCATTGCAAGAGTGTTTCTGATTACCCGGATAAAAGTCATATCCGAGAATAAAGTACGGAATTTCGCTAATCCTACAAATTCCGAGTGAAAGATTCCAAGTCTCGGTTTGTAATTTTGAAACGCCATTGCCCAGCCTGCAAGCGGGAGATAATAAAAGATCACTCCGTAGATTACCATGATTGCAGACCAGAATAACAATACCTTCTGGCGTTTAATCTCTTTCCAGGTAATCCTGGTTTTCGGCTCTTTCACTTTTTGTTTGGATTTATTTCTCACTATAGACATGACCTCACTCCTTTTTCAAACAGGCAGATGAAATTTTCATAACATCTGCCTGCTTAAAATCTCATTCTCTATGTATTATTCGTATTTTGCTGCGTCAGCGACTCTCTTGTCGAGCTCTGTCTGTAACTCGCCAAGGAATGCATCCGGATTACATGCATTGTATGCATCCATATAAGTAGCCCATGCACTGTCAAAATCGCTTGCCATAACAACCTGTGGGAGCTGCTCGTGCTTAACTTCGGAAATCTTGTTCCAAGCCATACCACCCTCTGTGTCGGTTGTAAAGTTATTGGAGAATGACCACATTGGATACCATGGTCCCGGTGCCTCGCTTGTTCCAAGCATCTCAACATATGTTTCAACACCGTATGCAAGGAATGCCTTCTTAATATCCTCATTTAATCCATCGAAGAATTCAGCCGGCTGTCCGCTTGGCTTTGTTGCATTGATACCGTCATCACAGGTTCCGTCATACTGTGGGAAGTATGAGTAGCTGCATGTATGAGAAGCCTTGTAATCAGTCTGTGCTGCCTGTAATCTCTGCTCATCGGTTCTGAAGAAGAGACCATCTTCGCCAACCTTGTAGTCAACACCCTCTTCACCCCAGAAACGAAGTGTGTGGATGTCATCGGAAAGAAGATCATCTACGAACTGTAAAGCGCCTTCTACATCATCACAATCTTTTGTAATTGCAAGTCCGTCACCTACGTTTAATACTCCGCCGGAGTTATGCCACTGGTTCTTGCGGCCATCGATGGTTACCGGTACCGGAATGTAGTCACATCCCTGTTCATCAAGACCTGCAGCCTTAATTGCATCGCCTGCTGTATAAGCGAAATCCCACCACTGATCGATCATACCAAGAACTCGTCCGGTAGAAAGTTTAGCAATATACTCGTCATATGTCTGTGTGAAGGACTCTGGATCTACGATACCCTTCTGGTACTCTTCATTTAACTTCTTAAAATACTTAACAGCCGTATCGGATGTGTTGTAATCCATAACCTTTAATGTATCAGGATCAACCATGCAGGATCCGTCGTTTGGATAACCATCTAAGAACTGTGGAGCATTCTCTAAACAGAAGTATCTCCAGTCCTCACAGAGGATCGTGTATGGAATGTTCTCTGTTCCGTCTTCCATCGTAGGATTTGCTGCGTTGTACTCTTCGATCAGATTGAAGTAATCATCCATCGTCTTGATTTCAGGATAATTTGCCCACTCAAGAACTCTCGCCTGAATCCAGAATGCTTCATCATTGTGCGTACAGGTCTTCTCTTCTCCCTTGATGTTGGAGAACTGTGGAATCCAGTAGATGTGTCCGTCATCCTGACGTAACTGATCCCATTCCTGCTCGGTGAAGAAATCCTTGATATTCGGATACTTGTCAATATAATCATCAAGCGCTACCAAAGCGCCGGCATCATATAATTGCGGCATTCCGTTTCCACCACAGATGAAGTCCGGATACTCATCTCCGGCAACCAGTGTTCCGATTGCCTCTTCTGCTGTCTGTCCGGTCAGCCAGGTCTCTTTTACCTTGACTCCGGTCTTCTCAGCGATAATCTGCTGGATCTCATTGTCATCATTGATCTCAGATCCCGGTACTGCGAAGAATGCGGTAAACTCTTTGATTCCGTCTCCGTTTGTTGCCTTTCCCCCCTGAGTCGATGAATTGCTTCCGCCTTTATTTCCACAACCGGCGAATAAGGTTGCTGCCATTGCTGCTACGAGCATGACACTTACAATTCTCTTTCTTTTCATAGATTGTAACCTCCTTCTTTATATTAACTATTTTACTTTTTTTACCTTCTCAAACAATCCGACGAACTATAGAACGAAACAGGGCAAATTATAGTTCATACTGACGAACTATAATTTGCCCTGTTTCAAGTGTTATGTTTCTATTCTCCCTGCTGTATCTGCTTTCGGAATTTGGCCGGTGTGCATCCTTTCACCTGGATAAAGCGGTTCACGAAGTAGTCAAGGTCATGATACCCGACCTCCTCCGCGACCTGAATGATCTTCTTGTCCGAATGGATCAGCAGATCCGCGGCCTGATCCATCCGGTAATTGTTCAGATAATCCTTAAATGACACCCCATACTTCTTACGGAACAACTGCCCGAGATAGGCACTGTTGACGTAATATTTTTCACTTAAGCTTTTCAAAGTAATATTATCCGCATAATTCTCCTTCACTTCTTTCTCGACCATACCGAGCACACCTCTTGATACGTTCTTGCGAAGCTGCGAGAGATAATCACCGTACTCACACGCAAAACGCGTCAGATGCGACTTACTGCCACGCATCGTTCCGGTCTCAAAGCTGCTCTCTGAGATCAGTCTTAGAATCTCCTCCTGATTGACTTCGTCATCCTGCTCACTCGCAAGATGCACAAGCTGGAACAAAAGATAATTGATATTGAGTGTCATCGACTCTCCGTGAATCCCTCTTTGTCCCATCTCTTCGTAGAAACGATCCACGGCTGCACGGATTTCAATATGATTGTTCTGTTCTACTACCTTGAGCAACTCATCGAGGCTCTTTTTGCACAGAACCATTCCATCCGCAGATACATGCACTTCTTCCTCATAGATATAGATATCCTTCTTTGCGCGGAACCCCTGAAAGGAGCGAAGTATACATGCATTTCCGTAGGATCTTGCGATATTGCTGATGTCTGACACCTGCTTTCCGACCAGCATAATAACCGGGCGCGTAAGATTCTCGTTTAAGTAATCCAGCAATTCTTTTAAGTATTCTTTCTCTGAAAGGTCTGCTTCCTGCGCCATGTAGGCAAAAAAGATCAGTCCCACATCATAGATTTTCTCATCCGCCGACATATCAAACACACAATTTGGCGCATGCTCCTTCAAATACGCTGTGCAGCTTTCATACATGCTTCTCTGAAACTCGCGCATCTCCTGATCCGAGATATCCTCTTTCGCATTACATTCTGCCATCTGGATTTCCACATAACGCACGCCCTCTCGGCACTTCATATGAGAACAGACATACTCCAGATTCGAAGCATCGTATTTTCCTTTAATCAAAGAAATCAGATGCCTTGCGAAATATGCTTTCTCCATCTTCTGATTATTCTGCTGCACGCGATCCTCCTCGTCACGCATCGCATGTACACGACTCAGGAGCTTCAAAAGAATCTCCTTATCGACCGGCTTTAAGATGTAATCCGTGCACTCATTCTGCAACGCACGCCTTGCATACTCAAAATCCGCATATCCGCTTAAGATGACAAAATACGCATTCGACAGATTCTCCTTCCGAATCACTTCCTGCAATTCCAGTCCCGTCATCACCGGCATCTTAATATCCGCAATAATGAGATCAACCTTCTCCTTCTGTAAGAACTCATATGCCTCCTGACCATTGGCGGCAGTCCCTGCGATCTCAAAGCCCTCCTGCTCCCAGTCGATCAGTATTTTTAATCCCTGTATGATAAACGGTTCATCATCCACCAGTAAAACTCGTAACATCTTCTTCCCCCTTATTTTGAAACACTACCTCACTTACTTTGCACTGTGTCCGTCTTCTATCCCCGCCACAACACTGACACACACAACATATTTTATCGGAATCCGGATGGTTACCCATGTTCCCGCGCCCTCTTCTCCTTCTAATGAAAACTGTGCATGATTCTCGGAACACATTTTTAAGCGCAGGCAGGCATTTAACATTCCGACACTCTTCTTATTCTTGAGCATTTCGATGTCAACATTTTGCATATCCTCTTCTAGTTTGCGAATCTGCTCCGCTTCCATTCCACTTCCAGTATCCTCAATCTCGATCCACAGTTCTTCCTTCTTCTGATAGATTCTAACGAAGATCCATCCCGGAGAAGCCTTACTCTCGATTCCATGCACACAGGCATTCTCCACAAAGGTCACCACCGTCAGTTTCGGAATCTGCAGTCCCATGCACTCATCCTCAACTTCAATGCTGTAATTTAACCTCTCCCCAAAACGATATTTCTGCAGCGACAGATATGCTTTTACGAATTCCAGTTCCTGCTCGATCCTGACAGAATCATTGCCCCAGTCCACATACTGTCTCTGCATGATGGCAAGCTTCTCAACCATATCCGCAGTCTCTTCCTCTTTCTTTAAGATGCTTCGCATACGGATGCTCTCTAAAGCATTGAACAGGAAATGCGGATTGATCTGGCTTTGTAACGCCAGAAGCTCGGCATTCTTTCTTCCTACAAGGATTTCCTGCTCCTTTAACTTGTTCTTATAAACAGTCTGGATCAATTCATTCGTCCGCTTCACCATACAGTTATAATTGCGGATCATACTTCCGATCTCATCCTTGCCATTCTCATGCACCATCATGACCAGATGCTCGCTGTTCACCGACTGGAACACCTTGCTCAGACCACTGATTCTCTTGGTAAAAGAACGATTCAATAAAATAACCATGCCCATCGGCAGAATAACATTGATCAGCACAAGAAACGCTAGTTCCGGCAGGAAATGCATGACTGCCGAACCGATACTACTATCGCTTTTTAAAACATAGATATCAAGATCCGCGCCATGGATCGTAACAGATTGCTTATATCCCTGCTTCTGCTTCACCGTCATCTGCTCGAAGTCCTTACCTACTCCGCCAAACGATCCGTTACTTAAGAGAATGTTGTCGCCCTCACAGACAAAGACCTGATTATCGAATTTCATTTTGCGGAGCATACGCATCATGTTGTTGTAATCGAACTCAATCTTCAGCATCTGCTCATGCTCAGATTGGAAGAAATCAAGATTCTGCAAAAGCACGATCTTGCGCTGGTAAGAATTTGCATAACCACGCCTCTCATAAGTAAAGAAAAGGCCTTCGTTCTCGCCTCTTTCCAGCCAGATCTCATAAGCTTTGGTCTTCTTGAGGCTTGTCATGTTATCGATCTTACCACCTCTTATCACGGTATTATTGTCCGTGTACATCGTAAATATGATCTGGTTCATTCCGAGCACGTTTTCCAGTATCGTATTCTGGAAGAAGTCCTGGTAAGCTCCATAATATTCTGATGAGCTGTCATACTCCTTCTCAAGGAACGTATTCGCGTTTTTGTTCGTGTAGATACTCTTGGCGATCTCTCCGGCATTGTCCACCATCCTGTTGATATTGTAGCTGACGGAATTGGCGATATTCACCATCTTATGATACTCCCGCGCGCGTTCTAGTCCTCCGACAATGTAGAACACCACACTGTCCGTGATGATCAGTGGCACCAGCACACACAATATATACAACTGCATAAATTTTCTGCGGATTGGAATATTATCCATATACGTTTCCAATGCCGCCATTATTTTCTGAATTACCCTCACAAATATCCCCAATCTATTCTATAGCGATGAAGGAGCAGACTTTTCGCCTGCTCCTAGTTTGTTTTCTAGTATAATTATAACATGTTACTGATAGAAATACATCCGTAAACATTAATATTCTACCGGTGTCTCGGCACCTACTCTCTGGATCTCAATCGTCTGCACACGCTGTCCCATCAGTTCCTCGCTGCGCACATCCGGCTGCTGTCCGTCCAAAGCGATCCGATAGCTTCCCGGACGAACCACACAATCCCCCTTCTCCGTAATGATTGCAAAATCTCTCACCTTTAACGTGAGCTCCACATGCTTTGTCTCACCCGGTTTCAGAGTGATTGTCTCAATACCCTTTAACTGATAGCCCGGCTCATAAGCGGCCGCATCCTCATGACGGATGTATGCCTGCACACTCTCATAGACCGTATAGGTGCTTTCATTCGTCACATCCACACTGACCTTTACCGTATCCCTGACGCTGCACTGCGTCTTGTCGACCGACGCATTTGTATAGCGCACCGTTCCGTAGTGCAATCCGTATCCGAACGGATAGAGAATATTCTTATCCGTGTAACGGTATGTACGATCCGACATATCATAGTCCGTGAATTCCGGAAGATTTTCGGTTCCCTGATAAAACGTAACCGGAAGCTTTCCGCTTGGAGAAAACTCGCCAAACAATGCCTCCGCAACCGCTTTTCCTCCGCGTGCTCCCGGATAGAAGCTATCGATGATCGCAGCAACATGCTGGTCAGCCCAGGATACATCCAACGCACTTCCGGCGGAGAGAACAAGCACAACCGGCTTTCCGACTGCCGTAACCGCCTCCAAAAGTTCCTCCTGAAGTCCCGGAAGATTCAGTCCCAGCTTGTCGCCACTGGCGTATTCATTGCCGGCATCGCCTTCCTCTCCTTCGATTGTTGCATCCAGTCCGAGGCAAAGCACAACAACATCCGCCTTCTCTGCTGCAATGACAGCCTCCTGAAAACGATCCTTCGGATTTGCCAGAAACTGTACCTTATCCTTGTACAGATGACATCCCTCCGCGTAAAGGACACGCACATCATCCCCCACATACTGCTGAATTCCTTCCAGCGGAGTGATATAACGGGAAGAGGTTCCGAAATAGTTTCCAACCAAAGCATCCCTCGAATTGGCATTCGGTCCGATGACCGCGATCGTGTTGATCTTGTTTTTGTCAAGTGGAAGGAACTGGTTCTCATTCTTTAGAAGAACAAGACTTCTTCTTGCTGCCTCCACAGACAAAGCGACATGCTCCTTACTCTCTACCTGATCATAGGAGAGATTTTCGTACGGTGACGGATAATCTTCCATCATTCCAAGCCGGATACGCACCTCCATCAGGCGCTCTACCGCACTTGTAATCTTCTCTTCTGAAATCAGTCCCTGATCATAGGCATCTTGCAGATGCAGGAATGCGCTTCCGCAGTTGAGGTCACAACCATTGTTGACCGCCATCGCCGCCGACTCTTCCACGGTATTTGTCACATGATGATGCTCATGGAAATCCAGAATTGCCCAGCAATCTGATACCACATGTCCCTCGAATCCAAACTCATCTCTTAAGATATCCTGCAGAAGTGTTTTGCTTCCGCACGCCGGTTCACCGTTCACACGGTTGTAAGCGCCCATGACAGCCTCAACCTTCGCATCCTTCACACATCGCTTGAATGCATACAGATAGGTATCATACAGATCATGCTTACTTACCCTGGCATCAAACTCGTGACGGATGGCTTCCGGACCGCTGTGTACTGCAAAATGCTTCGCACATGCCGCAGACTTCAAATGCTCCGGATCCTCTCCCTGAAGACCTCTGATATAAGCACATCCGAGTTCACCGGTCAGATACGGATCCTCTCCGTATGTCTCATGACCTCTGCCCCATCTAGGATCGCGGAAGATATTGACATTCGGAGCCCAGAAGGTCAATCCCTTATAGATTCCATGGTCACCTTTTCTGGAAAACTCATTAAACTTTGCACGCCCCTCCGTTGAGACAACATCTCCAATCTTCTCAATCAACTTCGGATCAAACGTCGCTGCAAGGCCGATCGCCTGCGGAAATACCGTAGCAACTCCGGCTCTTGCCACCCCATGCAACGCTTCATTCCACCAGTTATATGCCGGAATATGTAGCCGCTCGATTGCCGGTGATTCGTAGAGCATCTGACTCATCTTCTCCTCAATCGTCATCTGCGCCACCAGTTTCTTCGCGTACTCTCTTGTCTGTCTGCTCATCTTACTTATCTCCTTACTTTCCTTTTCGTTCGACCATGTTGCTTTCTGCTGGCCGATGCAACGGTCTCACCCGATCCGTTGTCCGTTCCTCTTATTTATCGATCCAGTGCCTCGCAGCCAAGCCATGCAAAATCCGCATGATTCTTACTCTCCGTACCATTTGCGGATGCATACACACCAACCGTACAGCCGACGAATCCGCCAGCCTCTTCCGTCGTATAGGCAAGCAGATCAAGATTTTCTGCAACGGAAACATATCCGCTATCCTCCTTGATCCACACGCGCGCGCACTGGTTACAACACTGTAGACGGATCGTTAAAAAGCCTTTCCTTTTTAGCGGAGTCTGTGCGATCCCCCGCTCCTCTCCATGAATACAGCTCGTCACAACAAAAACGATTTCTCCGGCTTTCTTCATCACCTCAAACCGGAGATGATTCTCGTTGTTCTGGTATAAAACGAGACCTGCGCTCTCACTTTCTGTCTCCGGGAAGAATTCCATCCCTGTCTCTGCCACAAAGCAGTAACTCTTCTGTCTGATTCCAAGATACGCGCAATTCTCTCTTCTTGCAATACGCTCTTTGCGGTTGTACAACCGGAGCATTCCCTCCCTCTCAGTCAGGGAATAGAAATCCATCGTCCAATCCTCGATTGCAACTAGCCTCGGATCAAGCTTCTTATCCTGAAAATGAATCTCATCCGAATTCGTGAGTTCTTTTGCGAATCGATATTCCTCCAGATCGATCTCAAACGTATCTTCCAGATGTCCAACTCCCGGTGCGATCACCGGCCATCCATTCTCCCAGATAACTTTGGCAAGGAAGGTCTCTCTTCCCATGCTGCTGTGTTTTTTGCAAGGTCTGGATGCAAGCATCACAACATACCAGTTACCACGTCCATCGTCTACCAGATCTCCGTGTCCCGCATAGATGACCGGATAATCCATTCCAAGATTTCTATGGGTAAAAACCGGATTGCGCGGACATCCCTCAAACCATTGGAACAGCTTCTTGCTGCGCGCCACGGTGATACTGTGTTCCGGTCCGGTTCCACCTTCCGCATGGAGCAGATAATAATAACCATCAATCTTGTAGATATGCGGTCCCTCCGGCCATATGCATCCCTTGACCGCGCCCTTCCAGATTGCCATACTCTCTCCTACCAGCTTCATCGTCTTTAGATCCAGTTCCTGTACCCAGATCTCCCAGTCTCCGTTGTAACGCACCCCTTCCGGATTCGGACGGGTTCCGCAATAATAGCATTTGCCGTCATCGTCAAAAAAGAGACTTGGATCGATTCCCGGTGCGTCATCGCCGAGATAATACGGCTCGGACCACGGTCCTGCCGGGTTCTCCGCCGTCACGATAAAGTTGCCGCCATACGTCACATTCGTAGTGATCATATAGAAGAGTCCGTCATGGTAGCGTATTGTCGGTGCATAGATTCCGTCGGAAATATCCGCACCCGCAACCGGAAGCTGCGACGGACGGTCTAAAATATTACCGATCTGCTCCCAATGCGCTAAATCCTTGCTGTGGAAGATTGGAACGCCCGGCGCATAAACAAAACTTGAATTTACAATATAGAAATCGTCATCCTTTCTACAGATTGACGGATCCGGATAGAAACCGGACAAAATCGGGTTATTGACTGTAACCATAACTTCCTCCTATAACACATAACCAAATCCGAGAATCGTAAACTTTTTGTCTATGTCTTCCTTTGCGATCTCGATTTTGACCGTATGTTCTTCACTATTTTCATTGTTAAATAAAATTGCCGCATTGCAATGCTGCCAGTTGTTGATATGCGGATCCGCAGTCAGAACATGCGCTCCATCCACAAAAACTTCGGCTTTTCCGACATCTACTTCGCCGGAATCCTTGAATATCAGAACGAGTGCTTTACAGTTCATGCGAAGCGTAAATGCCTCCGCATCCGTTTTCGTTCCATCATACATCCAGTTATACGGGAACTCCGGTGTAAGGTTGAGTGCATCATCCATCTCAACACTCTGCAGTTCCTGATCGGTCGCGGTAAAATCTCCTGTCTCGATGACCGCGCCTTCATAGACATCCTTTTTATCCATAAGACGCACGTTCTCGAAGCTTCCTCCGATCACCGGTTCAAGCTTCAGTCTCTGCAGAAGCATGCCTTCCTCCGTCAGCCCGTTTTCAAACGCGTCAAGGCGTGCATGCTCTCTCAATTCGCAACGCTCAAACAGATACTGCAGACAGTCCGCCATAATCGTGTGACCAATATTGCTCGGATGAAACATGTCGTAAAAGAACTGATTCTTCGTCAGCACTCTTCCTTCCTTTCTCGTAAACTGCTCCACGACAGCATCCCTGATGCTGACCATCGGCAGGTCATACAGATCTCCGACCGGTCTGAGCCGCTCCTGTAAGTTCCAGTCATTGGCAAACACGGAGAATAATAATACGACCTCCGGATTCCAATCCAGTTTTAATATCTTACGCACAAGACTTTCGTAGCAGTCTCCTTTGGTCTCGTCGCCCTCATCGTTGACCGCAAACTCCACGATCACGATATCCGGCTTCTCCCCGTCTCTTAACACATCGCGGTCAAAGCGTAACATTCCAAGCTCTGACGGTGTTCCTCCGACACCAGCCTTAATAAACTTTACATTATTCCCCGAAGCAAAGCGATTCTGAAACAGCTGATAGGATTTGTACGCGTAGCATTCCGTGTTGATCGGTGTCGCGCCTGCTCCCTGTGTGATCGAGCCTCCGATATATGCAACGGTTACGCTTTTGCCGGCCTTGGCCTTCTCAATTGCCTTGCGGATACGGTAGGTATTGCCGAGATTCATCAATGACTTTGCGATCATCGCACAATAATTCTCTGACTTTGTGTCAACCTCTGCTTCCTCCACCTCTTCCGGTGCCATGTATCCGTCATTTAAGTAGAGACGTACACTGGCTTTGCCGAGTTTTTCCGGTGTACTCATAATAAATTTGATCTGTCCCGGAATATAATCATCCTCTGTCCATGTATAATCGGACAGATATATACGATGTTCCATACCGTCTCCGGTCAGTTTGCAGCGAAGATTTGTTCCGCCTCCGTAGAGATTCTTTCTTCCATACATCTGGAAGACAAATTCGATTTCTTCCTTCGGATTATCTGTCTCCACCGAGACGCCGATGCTGTGCACCAGCCTGCCGAAGCCTTCCACCGATTCGAGCAGACGCAGTTCTTCCTCATCTGTGATATTGCCCACAATCTGCGCGCTGTTGATCAGCCTTCCGTCACTCTCATAGATAAAGTGGATTGCACTGCCATCTGGCTGCTTCGCGCCGAAGATTTCTTTATCCTTTAATATGTAAAAATAAGGTCTCTTTTTTTCCGGATCCTTTGGTGCTGCCGGTCCATTCATACCACTTACCTCCCTGCCTTCCTGGCTTTCTTTTCTTTGTACATTTCAATATCGCTAAGGCGCATGCACTCCTCAAAGGACTCACGCGCCGAAATCGGCGTCATATAATGTCCCATCGAACACTCTGCCCGATACGGCTTTCCACTTAAGCGGTTCTTCTCTTCTAAGCTTTCCCTGATCTTCTGCTCGATTACAAAAATTTTCTGCTCGTCCGTCCCCGTCAGCACAATGACAAATTCGTCGCCTCCGGTACGTGCCGCAATCCCATTTTCTCCGATTGCCTGACTGATTGCAGCTGCCACCGTACAGATGGCCCAGTCACCTTCCTTATGCCCGTATGTATCATTGATATATTTCAGTCCATCCAGATCAACGCTTCCACAGATCAGATAATGCTCTCTCTGCGCCCAGCATGGCCACTTTTCATGAATATAATCTTCCATCCCGCGCCGGTTACAAAGCCCGGTGAGGTAATCCGTAACGCTTTTTTCCTGATTGATCTCATTTAACCGAAGCAGATATCTCGTCGCATACAGATTGTTGATTGTCTGGCTGAGTGTCAAGTTCCAATCGTGATAGAATTCATCCGGTCCGTCAAGCGGATTTTCAAACTGAACCACCGTATAGCCGAAGATTTTCTCGCGATTGTGCAGAATGCGGATATAATACACTTTCCAGCTGTCATCACACACTTCCCGCGGGAGTAGCTCCTTCTGCAGGAATTCCATATCCGGCACCCCCAGAAGACTTCCTTCATACACGCCCATACCAAGCTTTGCAAAAGGCGTGATATCACTTTGAAACTGCCTGATATCTCCATTCTCCTCTCCGAGCAGCCCCAGATAAAATTCCTTACAGTTACCAAGCAGCCTTAAATTCTTACAGGCAATCTGTTTCATCTCCTCATAGTCCGCGCATCCGTCCATATCGGTTGAAAAAAAGGACTGTCTGCTGTGTTTTTCCAACACTTCATTTAATTTCCGGTAGATTTCATTTCTCTCTTTATCCTCACACACCGCAAAATTTCTCGTACTCTCACGATAGAGAATGCGTGCCGGAACATAAGTATTGTGTTCTCTTGTACGCCCTTCGATCAGATCTCTTGCCAGATAGATAGCCTCCTGTGCCATCGCCCGATAATCCACCGCGATGGAAGTAAGCCGTGGCAGAACATCTCTCGACTCCGGCGAATCATCTACTCCGCTGACCATAACATCCTGCGGTACGCGGATTCCATGCATCTGTAAAGTACTCGTCAAAGCGCGCGCCATAAAATCATTGGCACAAACAATTGCATCCGGGCGATGCTGCTCATCGGAAAAGAAGAATTCATACGCCGCCTCTCCCTTACCTTTCCACATATCACCGTAAAATACAGAATTTTCATACACGCTAAGTCCTAATTTCTCCATTGCGATCCGATAATAATGCTCCCGCACCTGGCTGTCATAATGTCCTTCATATCCTGCCATAAAGCAGATGTTTTTGGCTCCATTAACTTCCGCCAGATGACAGACCAGCTCCTCAACCATTGAGTTTGCATCCGAAAGAATCCCATAAAATCCTTCCGCGGCCTCTCTGAAACTGATCACCGGACAATGTGCCCGGCTATGTAATCCTTCGATCAGCTTTTCACGAAAACTCGGTGTATCATAGGTATCCAAAGCCACAATGATGGCATCAAAGGCTTCGATTGGGGCAAAATCAACGACGTTCTTCTCATACAGATCGTACATGGTCTCCGTCTCTCTGATTCCGAACGAAGTCAGAAACACAATATTGTAATCGCATTCCTTCGCCGTCTTCGTCAGCGATTTGCTGAGCACCTGTTGAAATTCAAGTTCTGCCCGGTTCAAAAATACTCCGATTGTTTTTCTTCCGTTGTAAAACATGCAGCCGCCCCCTTTTGTCGGATTGTGTCTTTATTATAAAAAAAGGCGTTTGTTTCGTCACGAGGGCAATCTATGGAATTACTCCCGACAAATTATAGATTTTCCCCTAATATAAAAAGACCTGTCCCGGAAGTGCCACTTTAGGCGTTCCCGGAACAGATCTTGAATTGTTCGATTACTTTACGGTAATCTTCATTTTAACGGTTTTCGTTTTTCCATTCTTTAAGGTAACTGTTGCTTTCACCGTTGCGGTTCCCTTCTTCTTCGCTGTAATCTTACCGTTTTTATCGATCGAAGCCACCGACTTCTTCGTTGTCTTATAGTTGATTTTCTTAACATTGTTTGGATTCAATTTGCTGCTGAACGCAAAACTTGTTGTCTTTCCCTTCTTAACAGACACTTTCGCTTTCTTCGGTACTACGTTCTTAAGAACTTCTTTCTCCAGCTTCGTAGCTTCTTTTATCGTCAAAAGCTTGTAATCTGCGCCTTGCTTAAAGCTTACACTCACGTTGCCGTCCTTGTCTGTCTTATAGGTTTTGTTATTAACAAGCTCAAGTGCACCGGTCTTCTTATTGACCGCTACAACCTTCAAAGAAGTATTTGGCTTTACATGCTTCGCATCAATCGATACTGTATATTTTGCGTTGCCACTTGCGTCCTTCACTTCCAATTTTACAGTGACATCATCCGTTCCTGCGGCTTCTTTTAACTGTTTTACCACATCCGCAGAGATCGTTCCCTTGTCGGATGCAACGGTAGCAGTTGCAGCAGTTACGTTTCCATCCTTATCCTTTGTTACGCTTACAGAAGCCTCTGTCTTGCTGTCTCCCGCTTTTATCTCAACCTTGGAGGTTTCAATTGTGGATCCATCCGGCTTTGTGTCGGTCGTTACGTCACTCTTACTGTCAGCACTATCCTTCGGCTTATCTGTGGAACTACTGCCTGAGTTACCGCCCGATGTTGATGGGGTTCCAGAAGACGAACCTCCGGAAGTCTTTCCAGTCAGTTCAACCGTACCATAGACATTCGATCCTGACCAGCCCATTCCGGTCTCATCATACCAGCTTAAGGTTCCGATTCGCTTGCCGGTTGCATCCGCATCGTTGATCTGGAATTCCAGACCGATCTTCGTTCCATTTGCCGGTGTAATATCCGTCCACTTGAAAGCAGCTTCTACCACATATCCGTCACTTGTATGTTTTGTCTGTGATTTTACATTCTCCGGAAGACACTTCTTTCCGTTAAAAGACTGCTCATTCTCATAATTGATACGGTACTGCTTATCGTCCTCACCATAAGAAGCCGTCTTACCGTTGTCCTCATCGATAAATACTTCGAGAGAATCCTGCTGATACTCATCGCCGCTGTCCTTATTTAATACCGGATCCTTCACCGTTGCATACATATACAAATTTTCTGCATCCCAGAGAACCTTGGCATCTGCTGTCACGTTCGATCCAAGATTGATCGTGAGAGGAAGATCGGTTGCATTGTCCCATGCGGCATCTGCCTCTCCATCGATCGTAACTGTTCCGTAAGTCACCTTCTCGATTCCTGGCTTCATCGTTGCAACTGCATAGTATTTGCTGCTCGTCTCCTGTTTTCCTGTCAGATCATTAAAGCTTACCTTCTGATCACCATCTGTTACAACAACATCCATTCCAATCTGTTTTGCTACTGCAAGATCTGCTACCGGAACCTTTACCGTTGCCTGATAGCCATCCGTTGTCGCCGTTGCCTCTGCACGAGCTACACTTGCTTTCACAGGTGTCACATCAGAAGCGGCATTTGCAGCATCCACATATACCGTTACCGCATCCTCTGCATTTACGGCCGCATCCTTGACATGAATCTGTACCGTCAGACCATCTTTATCCCATACCGGAACAAATTCTGCGCTTAAATCTCCCTGCTCAATGCTGTAAGTCTCGCCTGCGATGTTGCCGTTCTTCGACTCTAATGCTGTAATCTTCTGGATTGCAGGCTGCAGCTTTGACGCATCCACGTATGCCCAGTAAGCCGGCTTTGCCTTATAATTTCCGTCAAAAAGCAATGGACACTGTTTGGCAGTTCCGTCCGCTCCGCCACCGACACCGGACTGTGAATGAAGCCATGAGTTCGGCTCGATCACGCCCCAGATCGTGATACCGGAAACGTTCGTTCCACTCTTCGTTAAATCCTTGATTGCTTCGAACAGATTCTTGTGGCAGTATGCCATCTTGGTGTATTCACTCTCTCGGGTTGCATCCGTTCCGTCGTAGGTACTGCTTGCCTTAAAGTCAAGCTCAGTAAGCTGTACCTTGCCTGCAGCCTTGGCATATTTCTGTGCGACATTCTTAAACTGTGCAGCAGAGAAGCCATCCACATTGTAATGTGCCTGCATACCGAATCCGTCAAGTCTTGTGCCTTCTGCGGCTTTGACGTCGTTGATCAGCTTTACGATACCTTCGCATTTCGTATTATCGGTCTCACCGAAATCGTTGTAATAGAGTTCCACATTTTCAGGTGCATATTTGTTTGCATATTTGAAAGCATTAATAATGAATTCATTGCTTTCATATACATGCCACCAGCTGGAATTGTTTCCGTGGCGGATCTCGCTTAACGATTCTGCTGCGCTCACCTTATCTGTACGGTAGGAATTACCAATGACCGCCTCATTTACAACATCCCAGCCATAGAAGAGTCCATCATACTTTCCATTTGCAGCCTCTCCAAAGAAATGATCAAACACTCCTGCAATATACCACTCCAGACGGCGATTCATCGTTTCCTTGTCAACGTATGGTTTGCTGATATCATAGTTTTCATGGAAGAACCACTCCTGCGTCTGTGAATGCCATACCAGCACATGTCCGCGAATGCGAATCTTTTTGTCCGGGTTTGCAGCATTCCATTCAAGGATCTTTTCTGCCATCGCATCCGCACGGGAGAAATCCATGCTCTCATCCTTGTCATTTACTACCGGCACAAGAAGATCCTCACCATTAAACTCGACCGTTTTCGTCGCAACCTTACTATCAAGCTGATAATTAAAGACTGCATCCGGTTTTAACTCGTTGCCGAAAGTTACCGCATTAAAATGCTTCTCAACGAGTTCCATTAACGCGTCATCCGTGATCTCGTTCGACATAACGGCAGTACCTGCGATTGCATCCGGTCCAAGGGCTTCCGCGTTTGTCACAGAATCTCTCCAATCCGGAATATTCTGCTCGATTTCAGGCTTTGGCTTGATGATTTTCTTCATGGAAACTCCGGTCACGCAATAAGCCCCTTTCACGCAATCCCCCTGACCGTAATTCGTTCCCTGCTCAATAATACGGATTACAACCTGATCATAAGCATTTGGAATCTTAAATGTTCCGGTAAATTTCGTCCATTCTCCGGCTGTCAATGTCTTTGTACAATCTCCGGATAAAACTCCGGTAGAATAACTTCCAAGATAGGTAGCTTCTCCACCTGCCACATAAAATGGAGCGAAATCAATATTTCTCTGCTCCTCCGGCGCACCCATATAATCATCGGAAAGTTTTGCCCAGAACGAATACTGATACTCAGCGCCTTTTTCAACTGCAGATGTAATATCCTGTGAGAAACAGTCTCCCGATGTTGCCGTACTCGGGTCACGGTTAATGATTCCATAGCTTTTTAATCCGGTATCACCGATTTCGTTCTCTTCTGTTTCAACCGAAATTAAAGATTCTCCAGCCGCTGCATTCCACGAAGCCGCTGCTTCGGTTGATGCAAAATCACCGTCTTTGATAATGTTGTCACCGTAGGTGATCTCGCTTGCACTGTCTCCCGTCAGTTCAAATGTAACACTGATAAGACTCACCTCGGATCCGGAACCATCTGGATCTGTTGTCATAAGTCCAACCGCATCAATACTTCCGTCACCAGATGGACTCATGCTATACTCTTCCTGATTGGATAATCCATACTTCGTATTTTCTTGAGTAGCATCATCTCCGCCATTATAGACTTTTAACGTAACGCTTCCCTTTTGATCTGCGACCTTGAAAGAAACCGATTTTACATTTTTCAGTTCAATGTTTTCCGGCAAACTCCATTTCACCTGATCATACTGTTTTGCAAAGGAAAGCTTCCACTTTCCATCCGTAAGTTCATATGTTGCATTTCCCCATGCAACGTTCAGCTGATCTGCTGTAAACGTCTTCGCACTCGCAGCCTTTGTCTCATCCGCATATGCCGTGTCTATCCCCCAATTCACCGGCAGCATGCCTCCTACACTCGTGAGCGTCATCGCCGTGCACAGTGCAATGCTCGCCCCCATTTTCCACATTTTTCCCACTCCTGATTTCCTCCTTCAAAAGATTTTTGTGCATCTTCATAGTAGCAAACCGAGTGCATTCAAAAATAGTGAAAAAGTATAGAAAAACATCGGAGAAATTGCAGTTCTTAATGCAAACAATTATAGTTTTCGCAAAGGGATTCTTTTTTTAATATCTTCTGCTTTCACAAAACCTTTTTCCATAAGTTCGTCACATGCCTGATTTAAGGCGGTTTCAAATTTAGAAGCTATATCGTCAAAATGACGCATCGGATCAAATTTTAAGAAAGTCATAATGAGATTGTAATAGAATATGAAAACAAAATAGAATCATTTTTGTTACAGTAATAATAGTAAAGCCGATAGCTTTTTGGCATGTAGCAATCGAAAAAAGGGGAAAATAACAATGGATGAATATGCACAGAGGCGAAGAATACAACAGAGAAAACAAATGCGCAGGCGAAAAAAGCGAATTCGTGCAATCTTCCGACTCGTGTGCCTGACATTTGTGCTGATAGGATTGCTGGTATTTGCAAACCACATTTCACAATTGAAGCTTGGGAATCTAACATGGAAGGAAGCCGAATCTGGTATTCCGGCAGGCTATGTAATGGAAGCGGATGCTTCACCAGATATGCCAGTACTAAGAGAGGGTTCCGAATTAAAAGAACAGATTCATAAGCTGGCGCAGACGGACAAAGACTATGCGAAAATCTACGAGCACTACGATGAATATCCGGAAGCGTTAATGCTTGCTCTTTCCAATAATTCAGAAATGCTGGATTTCGTAAAAGGCTACCTGACTGCAGAGCCTGTGGCAAATGGAGGCTTGACACACGCAGAGAAAAAAGAGGATATTCCACTTCTGCTCCAATGGGACAAGCGTTGGGGATATGCACCATACGGAAACAATAATATCGCTATCTCTGGATGCGCACCCACCTGTCTTTCGATGGTAATTGTTGGTCTGACAAAAGATACCGATGCAACACCGGATGTAGTGGCATCATATGCCGAATCGGCAGGCTATTATAAGGAAGGCACTGGAACATCCTGGGCAATCATGACAGAAGGATGCGAACATTATGGTATTCATGGTCAGGAACTGAGTCTGGATCGCAATGTAATCATGAAGCATCTGGATGCCGGAGAACCGATCATATGCAGTATGCGACCGGGTAATTTTACAACTGCCGGACATTTTATTGTGCTCGTAAAAGAGATTGACGGTGAAATCATGGTAAACGATCCCAACAGTAGAAGTCGAAGTAAGATCTTGTGGGATTATGATACGCTGGCTGCGCAGATCAAAAATTTATGGAGCTTCACAAAGTGAAATTCGGGTTTGCCTCGCTCAGATTTGATTCCTAAAACGGACGATACCGGATTATAAGATGATTTACGAAAATTAGCAATAAGTTTGTCTATAAACGACGGACTTTGAACGATCTCAATGACAAGATTTTTCAGGAGTTACGGTATCGAACCATACGTTTATTTTGTTC
>ERZ860590.374-NODE-374-length-38861-cov-8.837757_pt1 | contig 38861 bp, 32 predicted proteins | sample MGYA00509975_ERZ860590 | MGnify/ENA primary metagenome ERZ860590 (study PRJEB30046, sample SAMN00715250) | human gut metagenome | study: EMG produced TPA metagenomics assembly of the A metagenome-wide association study of gut microbiota in type 2... | reverse complement strand
GTATCGCTGATCACTAAGCAGATCACTGATACACCATGCTGGACGCGATAATTGGAATCTCACGCAGGGAGTAATGTGTAAATAGCAAAATCGCCTGATGCGCTACGCCTGTCAGGTCTACAAATAACATACAATTTATTGAATTTTCATGACTTTGTAGATCGGATAAGACGCGTTAGCGTCGCATCCGACATAAACAAAGCGCACTTTACCAACTATCGGCAGTGGATATCGCCGCTTTATTTCAACCGCTTACCCGCTTCATCAACCACTTTCTCGCCATCTTCCTTGGAGAACGCGCCTTTTTGCGCATCTGGCAGAATTTCCAGCACCACTTCCGAGGGGCGGCATAGGCGAGTTCCCAGCGGCGTCACCACAATCGGACGGTTAATCAGAATCGGGTGCTGAAGCATAAAGTCGATTAACCGCTCGTCAGTAAATTTATCTTCCGCAAGGCCCAGTTCCTCATACGGCTCGACGTTTTTACGCAGCAGCGCGCGTACGGTAATCCCCATATCGGCAATGAGTTTTACCAGTTCATCGCGCGTTGGTGGTGTTTCCAGATAATGGATAATGGTCGGTTCTGTACCGCTGTTGCGGATCATCTCCAGCGTATTACGCGACGTGCCGCAGGCCGGGTTGTGATAAATGGTAATGTTGCTCATATCAGTATCTCATTACAAAGTGAAAGAGAGACGTAGCGCCAGCGCAGCCAGCGTCACAAACAGCACAGGCAGGGTCATGATAATCCCTGTACGGAAGTAATATCCCCAGCTGATAGTCATATTCTTCTGCGAAAGTACGTGCAGCCAGAGTAGCGTAGCCAGGCTACCAATTGGGGTAATTTTCGGTCCCAAATCGCAGCCAATCACATTGGCATAAACCATCGCTTCTTTGATAACGCCAGATGCCGTGCTGCCATCAATGGACAACGCGCCAACCAGTACCGTCGGCATATTGTTCATAATAGAAGAGAGGAAGGCGGTGAGGAATCCGGTGCCGAGCGTCGCGGCCCACAGGCCGTTATCCGCCAGCACGTTGAGTACGCCAGAAAGATATTCCGTTAATCCGGCATTGCGCAGGCCATAAACCACCAGATACATGCCGAGCGAGAAGATGACAATCTGCCAGGGGGCACCGCGCAGGACTTTACCCGTATTAATCGCATGACCGCGTTTAGCGACGACAAATAATATCAGCGCGCCCACAGCTGCAATGGCGCTCACCGGAATGCCGAGCGGTTCCAGGACGAAAAATCCCACCAGCAGAAGCAGTAAAACAACCCAGCCAGTTTTGAACGTAGCAGGATCTTTGATCGCTTCTGCGGGAGATTTCAGCAGCGCCATATCGTAGTTCTGCGGAATATCTTTGCGAAAATAGAGATGTAACATCACCAGCGTGGCAACAATCGCGGCGATATCCACCGGCACCATCACCGAGGCGTATTCGCGAAAGCCGAGGCCAAAGAAATCAGCGGAAACGATATTCACCAGGTTGGAGACAATAAGCGGCAGGCTGGCGGTATCGGCAATGAATCCGGCCGCCATCACGAACGCCAGCGTAGTGCCTTTACTGAACCCTAAAGCCAGCAGCATGGCGATGACAATCGGTGTCAAAATAAGCGCCGCGCCATCATTGGCAAACAGGGCGGCAACGGCAGCACCGAGCAGGACAATCCAGGTAAACAGCAAGCGACCACGACCATTACCCCAGCGTGAGACGTGCAGCGCCGCCCATTCAAAAAAGCCGGACTCATCCAGCAGCAGGCTGATGATAATGACGGCGATAAACGCAGCCGTCGCGTTCCAGACGATATTCCACACCACCGGAATATCACCCGGATGGACCACGCCCGTAACTAACGCCAGTACTGCGCCGAGCGTTGCACTCCAGCCGATGCCTAAACCTTTCGGCTGCCAGATAACCAATACGATGGTCAGGACAAAGATAGCGCCTGCCAGTAACATAATGCCTCCCGGATAAAACACATCTGAAAATTCATATGTGTTTAGCTAAATTTTTAACTGCAAATGTTCTTACTGTCCCCGGAACAGTTTTGTCGAGCCAGGTTGCGGACAATCGCCTGAACCTTTTCCTGTTCACATCGCCAGGCCTCATCAATAATTTTCGCCGCCCATGCTGGAATATGCGGTGATAAGCGGTAATGAACCCACTTACCTTGCTTGCGGTCCAGCAATAGCCCGCTTTCACGCAGCAATGCCAGGTGGCGGGAGATCTTGGGCTGCGACTGGTCGAGAGCAGTGCAGAGATCGCAGACGCATAACTCTCCCAGTTCGCTGAGCAGTAAAACGATGCCCAGACGGGTTTCATCAGCAAGAATTTTGAACAATTGGATGGGTAACAGAAATGACATATTGCGCTCCTGATTGTTGCAGGTAGTGTCTCTCTTCGAAGCGGATAAGTCAAAAACATATATGACTTAACGAATGTGTAAGTGCAGAGGAAGGTAATAGGTGTGAATTTTGAGTTGGCTATTCATTTGAAAGGAGGTCTGAATCAGGACGTAAAAAAACCGACTTTGCGTCGGTTTTTTACTTTCCAGCCCTGAGTTGGTGGCTCTGACTGGAGTGAGATAGCCATCATCTAACGCATCAATGCTAATACCATACTGAAACTATTGCAAGGACGTGCTGGTTTTATAACCTGCATGTACTGTATGATTATCCAGTTAGCTCTGAGGCATTTTCACTCTGGTAATGCGCATAAACGCTTTCAAAGTCCTGGTCAGAAGTACGGGTGGTGCCGTTAACTGATGCTCTGGCCGGAGTGAGAGAGTTCTTATCTAACAATGAGACATGCGCCGTGACAGGCAGTGGATGAGTAAGCGGATGCATTCTCACTCCATCGCATGGAGAAAACGGGTGATTGATAAAGCAATCATCGTTCTAGGGGCGTTAATTGCGCTGCTGGAACTGATCCGCTTTCTGCTTCAGCTTCTGAACTGATAGCGGAAACGTAATTAAGGGCTAAGAGCACACTACTCTTAGCCCTTTAACATTTAACGCATTGTCACGAACTCTTCTGCCGCCGTTGGGTGAATGGCGACGGTATTGTCGAAGTCTTTTTTGGTTGCCCCCATCTTCAGCGCCACCGCGAAGCCCTGCAACATTTCGTCCATACCAAAGCCAATGCCGTGAATACCGACAATCTTCTCTTCCGGGCCGACGCACACCAGCTTCATGCGGCACGGCTGGCGGTGAGTGGTGACGGCGGTATACATCGCGGTGAAAGAGGATTTATACACTTTCACCTGATCGTCGCCATACTGCTCGCGCGCCTGCGGTTCCGTTAAACCAACAGTACCAATCGGCGGATGGCTGAAGACCACGGTCGGAATGTTGCTGTAATCCAGATGCTCATCCGGCTTGTTATTAAACAGGCGTTCAGAGAGACGGCGACCCGCTGCAACTGCCACCGGTGTCAGCTCCACTGCACCCGTGTTATCGCCCACCGCGTAAATACCTTCAATATTGGTGTTTTGATATTTATCGACGACGATATAGCCTTTTTCGTTAGTTTTAACGCCAGCGGCTTCCAGGTTGATGTTGTCATTGGCAGGCTCGCGACCAATCGCCCAAATCAGGCAATCCACCGTTTCACTGCGACCATCTTCCAGCTCCAGCGTCAGGCTACCATCGGCATTTTTCACTACCGCTTTCGGGATGGCGTTGGTGTGCAGCTGCGGGCCTTCGGCGTTCATCACTTCGACCAGCGTTTCGGAAATCATCGGGTCGAAGCTGCGCAGCGGCGCATGTTTACGCACAAACAGATGCGTTTTCGCGCCGAGGCCGTTAATCACGCCCGCCAGCTCAACGGCGATGTAACCCGCGCCAACAACCGCCACGCGCTCTGGCAAAGCAGGAAGGGCGAAGAAGCCATCAGAATCAATACCGTATTCCACGCCCGGAATATCCGGGTGGCTCGGACGACCGCCTGTGGCGATCAGAATATGATCGGCCGTGATGGTTTCGCCGTTTACCTCCAGCGTTTTGGCATCAACGAAGCGGGCAAAGCCTTTGATTACATCAACGTTATTTTTACCGAGCACGTTTTCATAGGAAGTATGAATACGGTCGATATAGGCGGTACGGCTGGCGATCAACGTTTCCCAGTTGAATTTATTGATAGTGGTATCAAAACCATAATCCGGGCCGTACATATGGATCGCTTCACGGATTTGCGCCGCGTGCCACATCACTTTTTTCGGCACACAGCCAACATTTACGCAGGTGCCGCCCAGCTCTTTGGCTTCAATCAGCGCACATTTCTGGCCGTACATAGCCGCGCGGTTGATGGAGGCGATACCGCCGCTGCCGCCGCCGATGGCGATGTAATCATAGTGTTTAGTCATGACAAAGTGTCCTTATCGTTGATTACCGCGATTGTAGCGCGAGACGTAATAGGTGCCAGCAATGGCTGCAATTACTCCGGCACGATCCAGCTTACGGTGGCGTGCCCGGTGCCTGCCGGAACCAGTTTGCTGTGCAGCCACGGCAGCACGTTATTCATCTGCTGTTCCAGTTTCCACGGCGGGTTAATCACAATCATGCCGGAAGCGGTCATGCCACGGCGATCGCTGTCTGGCAGTACCGCCAGTTCAATTTGCAGAATTTTGCGAATACCGGTCGCTTCCAGATCGTGGATCATGCGCTTAATTTGCTGACGCAGCACCACCGGATACCACAGTGCGTAAGTACCAGTGGCGAAACGTTTGTAACCTTCTGCTATCCCGCTGACCACCGCCTGATAGTCGGTTTTCATTTCATACGGCGGGTCGATAAGGATTAAACCACGGCGGGAAACCGGCGGCAGTTTGGCCTTAAGCTGCTGGAAACCATCGGCTTTTTCGACGCGCGCACGGCTGTCTTTCTGAAATTCAGAACGCAGCAACGGGTAATCGCTCGGGTGCAGTTCGGTCAGTTGCAGGCTGTCTTGTTCGCGCAGTAGCTGGCGAGCAATCAATGGCGAACCGGGGTAGTAACGCAACTGACCGCTACGGTTGAAGTGTTTTACCACATTGATGTACGCCTCCAGTTCTGCGGGCAAATCGTCCTGCTGCCAGATACGGGCGATGCCTTCGAGATATTCGCCGGTACGCTCGGCATGTTCGCTGCCTAACTGATAACGCCCGGCCCCTGCGTGGGTGTCGAGATAGAGAAACGGTTTATCTTTCTCTTTCAGCGACTCGATGATCAGGCTCTGAACGGTATGTTTAAGGACGTCGGCGTGGTTGCCAGCGTGAAAGCTGTGGCGATAACTGAGCATGGGTAAAGGTGTTCCGGTAAGTAAAAATCGGCCCGTATTCGGGGCGCACAAAAGCGTATCAGGACAGTATACCGAAAAGAGGCCGCCGCCGCGAAAGCGTAACGTTTCTCATTGAAATTCACTACACTTAACCCCATGCTACACACATTATGTAAAGCGCCTGTTGAGCGCTTCCTTAACCTCTTTAACCAGGACTGCGCGAATGACGAATCCGTTACTGACTCCCTTTGAATTGCCTCCGTTTTCTAAAATTCTCCCGGAACATGTCGTTCCAGCCGTGACTAAGGCGCTGAACGACTGCCGCGAAAATGTGGAGCGCGTAGTAGCGCAAGGAGCACCGTACACCTGGGAAAATCTCTGCCAGCCGTTGGCGGAAGTGGACGATGTGCTGGGGCGTATCTTCTCCCCGGTCAGCCACCTGAACTCGGTGAAAAATAGCCCGGAACTGCGTGAAGCGTACGAACAAACCCTGCCGCTGCTGTCGGAATACAGCACCTGGGTAGGGCAACATGAAGGGCTGTATAAAGCGTATCGCGACCTGCGCGATGGCGATCATTACGCCACGCTGAACACGGCTCAGAAAAAAGCGGTTGATAACGCACTGCGCGACTTCGAACTCTCTGGCATCGGTCTGCCAATAGAGAAACAACAACGCTACGGTGAGATTGCCACTCGTCTTTCCGAGCTGGGCAACCAGTACAGCAACAACGTCCTCGATGCGACGATGGGCTGGACCAAACTCGTTACCGACGAAGCGGAGCTGGCGGGGATGCCTGAAAGCGCGCTGGCTGCGGCAAAAGCCCAGGCCGAAGCGAAAGAGCTGGAAGGCTACCTGCTGACGCTGGATATCCCAAGCTACCTGCCGGTAATGACCTACTGCGACAACCAGGCTCTGCGTGAAGAGATGTATCGCGCTTACAGCACCCGCGCCTCCGATCAAGGCCCGAACGCCGGTAAGTGGGATAACAGCAAGGTGATGGAAGAGATCCTCGCGCTGCGTCACGAACTGGCGCAACTGCTGGGCTTTGAAAACTACGCCTTTAAATCCCTTGCCACTAAAATGGCAGAAAACCCGCAGCAGGTGCTGGATTTCTTAACCGATCTGGCAAAACGCGCGCGTCCACAAGGCGAAAAAGAGCTGGCGCAATTGCGTGCCTTTGCCAAAGCCGAATTTGGCGTCGATGAGTTGCAGCCGTGGGATATCGCTTACTACAGCGAAAAACAAAAACAGCACCTCTACAGCATCAGTGACGAACAGCTGCGTCCGTACTTCCCGGAAAACAAAGCGGTTAACGGCCTGTTTGAAGTGGTGAAACGTATTTACGGCATCACCGCTAAAGAGCGTAAAGATGTTGATGTCTGGCATCCGGATGTACGTTTCTTCGAACTGTATGACGAAAATAACGAACTGCGCGGCAGCTTCTACCTCGATCTGTATGCCCGTGAAAACAAGCGCGGCGGGGCGTGGATGGATGACTGCGTAGGCCAGATGCGTAAAGCTGATGGTTCGCTGCAAAAACCGGTCGCGTATTTGACTTGTAACTTCAACCGCCCGGTAAATGGTAAACCGGCGCTGTTCACTCACGACGAAGTGATCACCCTGTTCCACGAGTTCGGTCACGGCCTGCACCATATGCTGACCCGCATCGAAACCGCTGGTGTTTCCGGTATCAGCGGTGTGCCGTGGGATGCGGTCGAACTGCCGAGTCAGTTTATGGAAAACTGGTGCTGGGAGCCGGAGGCGCTGGCGTTTATCTCTGGTCACTATGAAACCGGCGAACCGCTGCCGAAAGAGTTGCTGGATAAAATGCTGGCGGCGAAGAACTACCAGGCGGCGCTGTTTATTCTGCGTCAGCTGGAGTTCGGCCTGTTTGATTTCCGCCTTCATGCTGAGTTCCGCCCGGATCAGGGGGCAAAAATCCTCGAAACTCTGGCAGAAATCAAGAAACTGGTTGCCGTGGTGCCATCTCCGTCCTGGGGCCGTTTCCCGCACGCTTTCAGCCATATTTTCGCCGGTGGTTATGCCGCAGGTTACTACAGCTACCTGTGGGCTGACGTACTGGCGGCAGATGCTTTCTCGCGCTTTGAGGAAGAGGGCATTTTCAACCGTGAAACCGGGCAGTCGTTCCTCGACAACATTCTGAGCCGTGGCGGTTCAGAAGAGCCGATGGATCTGTTCAAACGCTTCCGTGGTCGTGAACCGCAGCTGGATGCGATGCTGGAGCATTACGGCATTAAGGGCTGATCATTCAGTGAAAATCTGCTTAATTGATGAAACAGGCACCGGAGACGGTGCCTTATCTGTTCTGGCGGCCCGCTGGGGGCTGGAGCACGATGAAGACAACCTGATGGCGCTGGTGTTAACGCCGGAACATCTGGAATTGCGCAAGCGTGATGAGCCAAAACTTGGCGGCATCTTTGTTGATTTTGTTGGCGGAGCGATGGCGCACCGACGCAAATTCGGCGGTGGTCGCGGTGAGGCGGTGGCGAAAGCGGTGGGCATTAAAGGCGATTATTTGCCGGATGTGGTGGATGCCACTGCAGGACTTGGGCGCGATGCCTTTGTACTGGCTTCAGTCGGCTGCCGCGTGCGGATGCTGGAGCGTAATCCAGTCGTTGCCGCATTGCTCGACGACGGCCTGGCGCGTGGTTATGCGGATGCGGAAATCGGCGGCTGGTTGCAGGAGCGGTTGCAGTTAATTCACGCCTCCAGCCTGACGGCGCTGACTGATATTACCCCGCGCCCGCAGGTGGTTTATCTCGACCCGATGTTCCCGCATAAGCAGAAAAGCGCGCTAGTGAAAAAAGAGATGCGTGTCTTTCAGTCGCTGGTGGGACCGGATCTTGATGCCGATGGATTACTGGAGCCTGCACGCTTGCTGGCGACCAAACGCGTGGTGGTAAAGCGCCCGGACTACGCGCCACCGCTAGCGAATGTCGCCACGCCAAACGCGGTTGTGACTAAAGGGCATCGCTTTGATATCTATGCAGGTACGCCCGTGTAAAAGTAAAGCAGGGTAGCGATAACGCTACCCTGCTTTCTGCAAGAATAATTAATGGCTTTCCGGCGTCGCAATCATGCGTTTCAGCCACGGCACCATCAACAGCATCACTACTGCAACGCCCAGCGTGACCAGACCAATCTTACCAAACACGTTGGTATAGACGGGCAACGTCTCAAGCGGATCGGTAATGTTGTCCGGCACCGCGGTAAATGTTGCCACATAGCCGCCCAGCAAGAACGCGGCAGCCTGCGTCAGGAACCACATCCCGAGAATAAAGCCCATCAAATGCTGCGGCACCAGGGCAGCAATCATCGCCAGGCCAAGGGCGCTAATAAACAGTTCACCTAAGCTCTGGAATAAGTACACCAGCACGATAAACCATGGCGATGTCAGCCCTTGTGCATCCGCAAACCACATTCCCGCAGCTGCCGCCGTCAAAAAGCCCAGTGAGCACATAAACATGCCGAGAGTAAATTTCATCGGCATCGAGAGGTCTTTGCCTTTGTTACCCAGATGCGTGTAAATGCCTGCCAGTATTGGGCTGGCGAGTACCACCCAGAACGGGTTAAGCGCCTGGAAGCTGACCGGGTTGATGGAAAAACCGAGAATTTCATGATGCACGTTGTTGATGGCAAAGAAGTTCAGCGATGTTGGCATCTGGGCGTAGAGAATGTAAAACACCACCGCTTCGAGCATCAGGACAAAGGCGACAAACATTTTATTGCGCCCGGTTTTATCCAGCTTGAATGCCTGACGAAAGAAGATGATGGTGACGACGATGGAGAGAACAATCAGCACCAGATTGGCGACTTCTACGTTGTGCATCAGCCATGCACATACGAAGATCATCACCACGCTGCCAAGTAACACGTACAACAGTTTGCTGAAGCTCATTGGCCGGAAGTCGGGTTCAGAACCAATGTCTTTCACCATTCCACGACAGGCGATGTAAACCAGTAATGCGATAATTAACCCCGCCCCGCACAGGTTGTAGGTGACTGAATAACCGAATCTATCAGCGATCACAGGGGCCAGCGATAACGCTATCAACGAGCCGATATTGATCGACATATAGAACAGGGTGAATGCGCCATCAAGCCGCGGATCTTTCGGCGGATAGCACTTCGAAAGCAAGCTGGCTGGGTTAGCTTTAAACAGGCCGTTACCGACAGCGATAGTCCCCAGGGCGATGAAAATCAGGTCAGGCTTAAGTAGCGACATGCCGGTCATGAAGTAGCCAATCGCCAGCACAAGTGCTCCGAGAACAATGGTGCGTTTGGTCCCCAGCAGGTGGTCGCCGACATAGCCGCCAATGGAAATGAGGCCATAGACCAGCGCAGCAAAAGCACCAAAAGTGACAAAAGCCTGCTCTTGCGAGAATCCAAGCTGTTTAACGAAGAAAACCGCCAGTACGCCCTGCACGCCGTAGTAGCCGAATCGCTCCCATAACTCGACAAAAAAGATCATGAAAAATGGGCGAGGTTGCTGCAGCATCCCCATGGGTGTTGTTGTATTCATATTTATTAACCTTCCAATACCATCCTGAAAAGTATGAACGCGTAAGGGATAACGCGCGAAAAAGTTTACATCTGTCAGAGATTCTTAATATTGATGCGGTGAATAGATTAATACACTATTACAACAGAAAATAACCAGCTGATCACACTAATGATGGAAAATATGATGGTGTTAAATGTTGTATTGGCAGGAGATTTTGATTGCGTACGCAGATCGTAGGCCAGATAAGGGGTTTACGCTGCATCAGGTAACAAGGCGCGCCAAAAAGCAAAACGCCCGCATATGCGGGCGTTCAGGAACACGTCGTGGGGGGATGATTATTCTTCTTCGTCGCGCAGCGGAACAATCAGCATATCAACGTGAACGGTGTTGATCAGCTGACGTGCGGAAGACATCAGTTTGCTCCAGAAGTCCTGGTGGTGACCACAAACCACCAGATCCATATCGTATTTCTTGATTGCATCGACCAGAACCTGGCCCAGGTCGCCGCTGCCGCTCAGGGTTTCAGTGATTGGGTAGCCTGCATTAGTGGAAAGCTCGGTCAGCGCATGATGTGTCTCTTCAGAGATGCGTTTCTGCATATCACCCAGATTCACATCAATAAGCCCGGTGTATAGGTCAGAGTAGTTTACATCTACGTGGATCAGAGAAACTTTCGCATTGTAGGGGCGAGCCATAGAGACTGCTTTCTCTACCAGAACTTTGCTTTCCGGGGAGAGATCGACCGCGATGAGAATGTGTTTATAAGCCATAGTGTTACTCCTTCCATAAAGTTGTCGATGACTGGCCAGCTAGCGTTTCTTGTGCCGTTACGTCACCCGCGTCCTGCGAACTACGTGCGCGGGGCTAACCCAGCCGTAAAGATTCAGTGTTAAGACCATCCTTACCTTATAGCGACCCGGATGATCCGTCAATCCGCCTTGCTTACCCGTTAGATAAACAAATTTTCGACATGAATATATTGATAGTGGTTAACCTTCTGGAAAAAAAACAACCTGATCTCCTACACTATCTATAGAGCCGCTCGGATGTTGGTCACCACAAAAGCGGTTTCTCCAGGACCTGGTGTTAACTGATTGGCAGCGTATCGGGAGCGGTAGCCCCGGGGTGGAACTCCGCGGGCAGGTCGCCGGGGAGGAGGTATGATAAGCACCGTCGCATTATTTTGGGCTTTATGTGTCGTTTGCATTGTTAACATGGCGCGCTATTTCTCATCACTACGCGCGTTGTTAGTGGTACTGCGTAACTGCGATCCATTGCTCTATCAATATGTTGATGGAGGGGGCTTTTTTACCTCACATGGCCAACCCAACAAACAGGTGCGTCTCGTTTGGTATATCTATGCCCAACGTTATCGCGATCATCACGATGATGAATTTATTCGCCGCTGTGAGCGGGTGCGTCGGCAGTTTATTCTGACCAGCGCATTGTGTGGTCTGGTGGTGGTCAGCCTGATTGCATTGATGATTTGGCATTAAGCACTTCAGCAATAATAACGCATAAAAAAAGCGGGCCAGTAAACTGACCCGCTCGAGACTGATTACAAACGCAAAATTGCCTGATGCGCTACGCTTATCAGGCCTACATAATCTCTGCAATCTATTGAATTTGCATGTTTTTGTAGGCCGGATAAGGCGTTCACGCCGCATCCGGCATGAACAAAGCGCACTATGTCACAATCTGAAGCGGGCCAGCTGACCCGCTCGTTTTGGTGCGTACGATTACAGGAACTGCAAGGAGAGCCAGTACAGCCCGCCGGAAAGCAGTACCGCAGCCGGAAGGGTAAACACCCAGGCCATCAGAATGCTGGTCACGGTTTTACGCTGTAAGCCGCCACCATCTACCACCATCGTCCCCGCGACAGAAGAGGAGAGTACGTGAGTAGTGGAAACCGGCATCCCGGTATAACTCGCCAGGCCGATAGACACTGCCGCCGTCATCTGGGCAGACATCCCCTGAGCGTAGGTCATGCCTTTCTTACCGATTTTCTCACCGATAGTCGTTGCCACACGGCGCCAGCCAATCATCGTACCGATACCTAACGCCAGCGCGACCGCCATGATGATCCACACCGGTGCATACTCGATGGTGCTAAGCATGTCGGACTTCAGTTTCTTCAACAGGCGCTGATCGTCAGCACTCACGCCAGGCATCTTCACCACTTTGTCGATAGTGTCAGAAACGCACAGCATAATGCGGCGCATCTGGCTACGTTGATCAAGCGACAGCTTGTCGTAGCTTTCCACATCGGTGGTCAACATACCTTTCAGGCGGTTGAGCGCGTTAATGGTATTCGACGGATGGCAGTGGAACTCCGCAGGTTGCGTTGCGCCAGCTTCCGGAGCCGGTACTAACTGATCAGCACCGGTAGCCTGTTTGAGCAGCGCAGGATGCTGCTCAAAGTAAGCTTCGACGTTGTTGATGGCATCACGGGTACGGGTGATTTCGTAGCCAGTGGCATTCATGTTCACCACGAAGCCTGCTGGCGCGACGCCAATCAATACCAACATAACCAGACCAATGCCTTTCTGACCATCGTTCGCGCCGTGCGAAAACGCCACGCCGATAGCGGAAAGGATCAGCGCGATACGCGTCCAGAATGGCGGCTTTTTCTTGCCGTCTTTCTTTTCACGCTCCGCTGGGGTCAGGTGGATACGGGCGCGTTTCTTGGTGCCGCTCCAGTAGCGACGCAGCAAGAAAATCAGACCGCCAGCAAACACCAGGCCGACAATAGGGGAAACGATCAGAGAACCGAAAATACTTAATACTTTCGGGATATTGAGTGCATCCACCACTGACGTCCCGGTCATCAACGCATTGGTTAAACCAATCCCGATGATCGCGCCAATCAGCGTATGAGAGCTGGATGCAGGTAAACCAAAGTACCAGGTACCCAGGTTCCAGATAATCGCCGCCAGCAACATAGAGAACACCATGGCAAGGCCATGAGACGATCCCATATTAAGCAGCAGATCCGTCGGCAGCATATGCACAATGGCATAGGCAACACTCAGACCACCCAGCAAAACACCCAAAAAGTTGAACACCGCCGCCATAACCACGGCGAGCTGAGAACGCATCGCGCGGGTATAGATAACGGTTGCCACGGCGTTGGCTGTGTCATGGAAACCATTGATGGCTTCGTAGAACAGCACAAAAGCCAGTGCAAGCAATAATAACAGCCCGGTATGCAAATCCAGGCCAGCAAACAAATGTAGCATAGGACGTTACGCCATTTTGAGGACATGAACGCGGCGCATTATCAGTGACTTTCGCGGCGCGGGCAAAGTGAAATATAGACTTTTTTTGATTTGCCTCCTGTATGGATTTCACTCAAAAAATAATTATCTTATATAATTCAGGCAAATACTTCCTTTTAGTAATATTGATGCTGGTGCGACCACTGAGGAATCTTTACAATTCACGCCCGTTTTTTCTAAGAGGAGCGCAACGTGGAAAGGTTTGATGCCATTATTATAGGCGCTGGTGCGGCGGGTATGTTCTGTTCTGCGCTGGCAGGTCAGGCAGGACGCCGGGTTCTGCTGATCGATAATGGTAAAAAACCAGGGCGCAAAATCCTTATGTCTGGCGGTGGGCGCTGCAACTTTACCAACCTTTATGTCGAACCAGGCGCTTATCTGAGCCAGAATCCGCATTTTTGTAAGTCTGCACTCGCGCGTTTTACCCAGTGGGATTTCATTGATCTGGTCAATAAACACGGCATCGCCTGGCACGAGAAAACGTTAGGACAACTCTTCTGCGATGACTCCGCGCAGCAGATTGTCGACATGCTGGTGGATGAGTGCGAGAAGGGCAATGTAACCTTCAGATTGCGTAGCGAAGTGCTGAGTGTGGCGAAGGATGAAACAGGCTTCACGCTTGAACTGAACGGCATGACTGTCGGTTGCGAAAAGCTGGTCATCGCGACCGGTGGGCTGTCAATGCCGGGGCTGGGCGCGTCGCCGTTTGGTTATAAGATTGCCGAACAATTTGGCCTCAACGTGCTGCCGACCCGCGCGGGTCTGGTGCCATTCACTCTGCATAAACCGTTGCTCGAAGAGTTACAGGTGCTGGCGGGCGTGGCGGTGCCTTCCGTGATTACCGCTGAAAACGGCATCGTTTTCCGTGAGAACTTACTCTTCACCCATCGCGGCTTGTCTGGACCGGCGGTGTTGCAGATTTCCAGCTACTGGCAACCGGGTGAATTTGTCAGTATCAATCTGCTACCGGATGTGGACCTCGAAACCTTCCTGAATGAGCAGCGTAACGCACATCCGAATCAGAGCCTGAAAAACACACTGGCGGTTCATCTACCGAAGCGGTTGGTTGAACGCTTACAGCAACTCGGGCAAATCCCGGATGTTTCGCTAAAACAGCTCAACGTGCGTGACCAACAGGCACTGATTAGCACATTGACCGACTGGCGCGTACAACCCAACGGCACTGAAGGCTATCGCACTGCCGAAGTGACGCTCGGCGGCGTGGACACCAACGAACTCTCTTCACGGACGATGGAAGCGCGCAAAGTGCCTGGGCTGTACTTCATCGGCGAAGTGATGGACGTCACCGGCTGGCTGGGGGGCTATAACTTCCAGTGGGCGTGGTCGAGTGCGTGGGCTTGTGCGCAGGATTTGATTGCTGTTCAAAAACAATAAAGTTGTGCCCTAAGCACTAAAGTTGTAACCACTCTCAAAAAATGACGCTAATGTTTTATACTTACTATATGTGTGGTTATAGGGTTGTAGACTATTAAACACTCATGCAGGTACGTATCAATGATGTTTTGTGGGTACGATCATGGCTAGGGGCAGGCGTCTTAAATCCTATCAGGATTATGAAAATGCGCTAGGTGACGGCATAGGGTTGGGCTATGGGCAAAGTTATCAACCCTGGCTTAGAGCTCAGGACGTTAGATCCCATGGAAACCGTTCGATAGTCTTTGGCCTTAAGACGTTTCGGAATCACCATTTCTTTTCTTCTGTCGAAAGTAACTTTTTCTACTTGGCTGAGTTTAATGACTTGGTGATCGATATCCGCGAACAATTCCCACTCATACCTCTACTGCTCACCCATCAGATAGCCAATCACTTAGATGTGCAGCACCCGCTTGTCAGGGGAGTCAGAGGCGTACCAGCCGATGTCCTGAATGTTATGACAACTGATTTCTTGCTGACCCTGAGAATGCCGGGAGGGGGGCTTCGGTATAAAGCAATTGCAGTAAAGCAAAACGAAAGCATACCTAAACGCGAAGCAGAAAAGCTTGAGATAGAGAGAATGTTTTGGCAACTGATTGATGTTGAGTTCCAAATCTATACTGGTTCGGAACTGAATCATGTCACGGGGCAGAACATATGTTGGGCTACCTCGGTGCTGAGAAATGGGTCTGAGTTTTTTGATAAATATCCGCTTGATAAAATTTTATGGAGGCTTAAGCCGGATGTTTATCCGATTGTGGAACTACGCGCGATGATCTCATCAATCTTTGATGTCGATGAACAAGAAGCAATCATGTTATTGCAGGCAATTATTGGGTTAAAAATGATAAATGTGGATCTATCTTATCCAATTCTCGAAACAGGTCTGATAAAAATAATTTCCAATGGTTACTGCATAGGGCTGAACGCAAATGGATATTATTAGAAATTCAGTATGGCAATCTCACGACAGTGACGTGCTATCTGATGGGCTTTATCGCGTTCTGGATTTTGACAGAGATACCGATTTGTTGATTTTATTTGAAATAAAAAAAGAAAGAACGAGTAAACCAATTCCATTCTCACTTTCACAATTTACATATGGTGTGGACTCGCAAAGAATAACCCATAAGAAATATACACCCCCATCATATATGTTGATTGATGAGAGAAAAATAAATAATGAAGACAGAAAGCGACGGGATGTAAACTATAAGATTATTAAAGAACTTGTAGAGGATAAAATATTCGTATTTGATTATGCGATTCATAAAAAATCACATTTGTTAACAGAGTACTCCAGAAAAAAACAAATCCCACAACGTACAATCAGGACGCTTCTAACTCTTTACTGGAAACATGGACAGGATATATATGCTTTGCTACCCGCATACCCGAACTGCGGTGCTGCAGGTAAGAGTAGAATCAGACATGAAGTTAAGCTCGGGAATGCAAAGAAAAACAGAGTATTACCCAATATACGTTCGAAAGTTTATATCCTTAATGAAGGGGATATTGAAAACATCAAAAAGTCCCTAACTAGGTTTCATTACAAAACTCATGGGGAAACGATAAAGAAAACGCTGGTAAGACACATTGAATTATATTTCAAGGATGAAATAAAGAAAGCAAACGCTGAAAACAGGGCTCCCTACATTCCTTCTTTAAAACAATTTACTTACTGGAATAGAAAGTTGTTTTCAAAAGAGTTCTCTATAAATAAGAAAAACTCTAAAAAAGAAATAGCCCTCAAGATGCGTGGCCTTCTGGGGAGTGCCGCTAATACGACCGTATTGCCGGGTGATGTTTTTGAAATAGACTCAACTGTAGCTGATGTGCACCTTGTTTCAAGCTTAAACAGGCGTAAAGTTATTGGCCGACCAACTATTTATACAGTAGTGGATCGTGCTTCAAGGATGATTGTTGGTCTTCATGTTTCTTTGTATCATGCTTCCTGGCGAGCGGCCCGGCAAGCGTTGGCAAATTGCTTTATGCCAAAAAAAGAATACTGTAGAATATTTGGTGTTTCTATTAATGAAGATGAATGGCCTTGTTCTCATATACCATTAACACTTATGTGCGATAATGGAGAGATGATTGGTCTTAAACCTCAAGATAAGATGACTCCTCTGACTAAACTTGAGTTTGCACCGGTTGGCAGAGGGGACAGAAAGAGTATTGTTGAGCGTTGTTTCGGGATTTTAAATGATGAAGCTATTCATGAGCTTACAGGAGCAACGCGAAGAGGCAAAATTGTTAAAGGAGAACCAACACCGCAATCCAGAGCCTGTTTAACGATTCAGGAGGTCACCTCAGTGCTGATTCGGGAAATCCTTGCACATAATCAAAGAACGTATGAGGAGTTGGCTTATATTAATCCATTGTTGATTGAACATGATCTCATTATTTCGCCAAAAAACAGCTGGATGATTAGCGTAAAGCAAGGACGGTTCAGCGGAAGAGTCGTTACAGCAGATGAAGTCATTGCTCGTTTGTTAATCCCCGTGACAGCAAATATTACAGCCGGTGGAATTCAGTATAATAATTTATTTTATGAATGCGATCCTGACATTGCTTCAGCAGCAAGAGTATTCGGACGAACTTCCTGTGAAGCAAGAATTGATGATAATTGCGTAGATTATTTGTACGTAAGATTCGATAAAAATAGTGTCTTCAGAAAGCATTATCTACTCAAAAAAAGAGATGTATTTAAAGGTAAAGCTCATCTTGATACAGATGTTATGGCCGACTGGGTAGATACGCAAAAAGAAATAAATGCATTCACACTGAATGTTTTTAACAATAGTAAAGTTAAGGATAAAATCAACAGGCAAGGTATTGAACGCCTGAACGATATTTCTGATCCCCGCCGGGTGCATGGTAAAGATATCAGGCGGAACAGAAAAGCTGAACTGGACCTATTAGGGCGTACAAATCTGCCTAATGAAAAAAATGAACCTGTACTTCCTTCATCCAGTAATATTCTGCTTTTGCCTGGCCGTGAAGAAAAACAGCGATGGTTAAACGCTAAGAAAAAACAAGAGGACGCAGAAAAATGAATATGTTACGGAGCGTCTCAGCAATTTATAAAGAGCCGGGCTTGCCTGAATATCGGGGCAATCCCTTAATTGAGGCACTTCCTGAAGCGCTTTCCGATGATGAAGTGTTTTTTGAAATGAGTTACTTTCCTGAAATTGACGAAGATATTCGCTGGACTGCTCCTGCTAAAATCAGGGAGCAGTATGTCGATCGGATAAAGAAATTTCGATGTCCACAAACGAATCTTATCGAAGCTTACAGAATGATTTACCGGGCTTTGAGGGAAAGTTATGCTGCCCGAAATCCTTTAAAAAGTGGTACTGTTCAGTACCTGCATTACTATGGTAACGAGCGACCTGACATAGAGCCAGATAGCGGGTATTTTAAGTCTCAGGCTGAAACTATTACGATAGTCGGGATGAGTGGCTCCGGAAAAACCACCATGATTGAGCAAATTATGGACTACTTTCCCCAGGTCATTGAGCACAGTAGTTATAAAGGTGCTTTTCCCGGGCTAAGCAAGCAAATCGTGTGGTTAAAGATTAATTGTCCGTACAACTCCAGTGTCAGAGACCTTTGCGAAGAAATTCTTCTAAAGTTAGATGATGCTAGCGGCATCGAACGAACTACACCAGAGATCAGGAATGGTCCTCTGGCGAGGCAGATAGCGCAGAGAATTAAATCATCGTTTTTGGGTATTCTTGTTATTGATGAAATGCAGCGGCTGAAATTTTCCAGAACGGGCGGTGAAAACAAACTCATTGATTTTCTTCATGAAATTGTAGATTCAATGGGTGTATCAATGGTTTTTTGTGGAAACCCCCCTTTTGATGAAACACTGGCCAGAAAAATGCGTATTGCCAGACGAGCGGAATCGGGTGGTTATATGAATATTCTCAATGTCAGGTATGACTCACAGGACTGGCAGTCGTTTATTCATTATTTATGGCCATTACAATGGACAAATATTGAAACTCCGTTAAGTGATGAGCTTAATGAAAAACTTTTCGTTTTATCTAAAGGTAACATCGGACTGGCTCAGATGATTTATCGCAGGGCACAATTAAAAGTTATTGGAAGCGGCAATGAACTGATCAGTAGTGTAGTGTTGTCGTCTTCTGTACCGGTGCTCGCCAGTCATACGGAGGAGTATCAGGAGGCTTTGATACTTGGAGCTGTGGGTGGGTATGATGATAAATATTGCTCTGTATCTCATGCAGGCGAAGCCTCAACGGATTTTACTGCCGACAGGCACGCGAAGGCTCTGATTCCTGGAGATATTGACAGGCCACAGCATAAAGAATTTGCACAAAAAATTGATGAGGCTATGCAAAATTTCGAAAGTAAAATCATATCTTTCGATCGGGAGCGTATTATCAGCAGGGCTGCTGATAACAACGAAACCTACTCATCGCTTCAGCGTTGCGGTCTGTTAAATACAGACCCACTTAATGAATTGTAATACTGAATTTATTGTTCAGAGTGGTTGCTGAGAGGTGGGCGAATGATTCTACTTCCTGTTTTACCTGATGAAACCTTGTTTAGCCGTATATGTCGGTCAGTTACTGTGTATGGTATGTCTCCTTCTACCATGTTACAAATCCTTTTTGGAAAATCTGATGTTAGCGTACACCCAATACTCAGTTCCGGATTAAACGATATTTCTCTTCATACGTCAGAGAGTGCAGAGCAACTCTTGTATGAACAGACATTGCTCCCTCTTTTTTCCTGGGCCCTGCCATCCAGCCGCAAAGAAATTATGGATTTGAGAACGACACCGGGCAGACTAAATCGGTTGTGCCGTCTTAGTAATTTCTCCTCCGGGCTACAGACTGTTTTAAAATTTTGTCCGGTTTGTGCACGTGAAGATGCGTACCATCATGGTGTTACATACTGGCATCTTCTTCATCAACTTCGGGGGATTACGACCTGCTATCGACATCAGATATTACTTGAAAGCATCTGTGTTCCTCCTTCGCCACATATTCGCAAAGGGCTGATGCCCCCGGTTTCATATATTGAACATCTGAGTACTGAGTTTGAATTCGATTTTGCTAAATTTTGCTACGAATTTATAAATATGATCCGAAGGGGAGATGCAAATCATCCTGATTACATGGATATACTGAAACAACTTAATTTATTATCAGTATCAGGAAATATAAAAAAAGGGGTTTTTTATTCACATGTTTATGCGAAATGTAGGTTATTAGATTCGGGTTCTTCAGCAATTTTGCCTGAATCCATTTCGGATTATCACTACTGGGAGCCTTTACTCAGGAATCAATCATGCCAGCATCCAACAAAGCATCTGTTACTGTGCTATTGTTTGTTAAGAATAACATGGCCAGTACATGCCGATATCCATAAAAAATCAAAGAGCATCGCTTTTGATGATGATACAGCCCAGTTTTGCCTCCTGAGTGAAAAACATAACAGTATTAATTCTCTTGCTAAGGAACTTAACAAGAGTAGATGTTTTATTAAAGGAGTAATCCATAAAAAGTATGTAAAGAATTATAAGTGTAGCATTAAAATAAACATATTAACTGAGTTCCTTATTAAATCCATGGCTGTGAGAGGGTTTAGTTTAGCATCAATAGCAAAGAAAAACTCCTTATCGGAAGGGAGTGTTTCATCGGTGATTTCTTCATTTTATGGATTATGTTCATGGCGTAAAAAATGTAAAAGAGACTCTTTAAGACGACGTCATAAACAAAAAATCCTGCGGTTCATGCATGGCCTCACTGGTCCTGTGACTCGAAAAGTAGTCAGGGCGAATTGTTATGCAAGTTTTTTCTGGCTAAACAGATTTGAAAGCCAATGGCTTGATTTTTATTTACCAAAGGAATCACGGCGCTGTAATGTTAAAAGGGTCAATTGGGATGAAAGGGATAAGTTTTCATTATCATTAATAAAAAATTTTTTAGCTCAGGGGCAGTGCTCACTGTCACTGTCAAGACTTGATTCTGTACTGGGGGGACATGGCTGGTTATTAAAAAACAGAGATAAGCTTCCAGTTACTATGGCTTTGATTAATATGAGTAAATCTAAGTAGTTGAATGAGGTTGATATGATATATGAAAATGAATTGTGGCACAGTTTTCTTCTACGTACTCAGATTATATATAATATACAAAATTACAGGAATATTATCTCAGCGCATGGTGCATTAAGATATGATGCTTACCCACGACCGGAGTTGATTAATGTGTATAAGCTACACAGAACTCAGGACTTATATGATATTCTTACCACAGTAAATGGATTTATACTCACTTCCAGAATGATTTACTCTCCATATGGAGTTTACAGCTATTTTGATGCTATGGAAGATGCTCACAATAAAGGATTTAATATTATAAATACATATCCTGTGGTAAACATCTCACGAATTCGCTATTGCCACAGTTGTATTCTGGAAGATATTCGTATCAAAGGTGTTGGCTATCTTCGACATAGATGGCAGTTTGAATCAAGATGTTGCCATCACAATCAAAGTTTATACGAAGTTTGCTTTGATAATTATTCTGGCGCGGTTAAAGGACTCTGTGAGTTAATGGTGAGTGGGTTAAATCCTTCGGGGTGTTATTCACTTGTAGTTGATGTTTTTAACCCATTTCAGACTCCGGTATATCTATTGCCATGTTCTGATGGCAGAGTCAGAACGTGGATTCTGGAAAATAAGGATGAGTTGGTTAATTTTCTGTGTAGTATTTTTAAAAATAAATCTTCTTCAGGTCTGAAACGTGTAATTGATGTAAAGATAATGCAAAGAGCATATTTGTCAGCCACCATTAGAATGGTAAGTGAGGTGGATTTTTGTGATTTTAACAATTTTATAAAAAATGAATTTGTGTATGCGAGTTACGAAAGTGTGGGACTTCCAAATTTTTCTTTTAATGTTCATTTTCTTAAGTTGAAAAGCAGGGTTTGTGGAGATTGCAGACAATTTATCGATGGGAGGTGTCCGCTTTTTAATGTAAAACATCGCATTTAAGACTTTATCCATACCCATGAAAAGTAACTTTTTGTTTTTGCTGACATAATTAAACGGGTAAACCATTTAGTGGGATTAACTGCTATCAATTTTAAAACTGAATTGCCGAAGGTTTAACAGACGTTCCGACTAGTTCTTCGAAGGATGGGCCATGGTATGCAGTTGTGCATGTGAGATCTCGTGACAAAGCCTGATAAGTCTAATTCGCCGTTCCGGGGTAATAAGGGCATGTGCATAATCTATTTTTTTTGCCAGCCATATTCAACGACCTTTTCAGTAACCAGTTTCCCATGTTTTTCTTGCCCGGCAGGAGCTTTAGCTCTCCGATTTTCTTCATCGTCGATGACTGCCCCTACGCGGACGCAACGAGTTCACCAGCGGCAACGGCAGTGAGGCTGTCTTCCTGATTCAGTTAACGCCGCAGGAACAGCTGACTGGCAGCACATCATGCTGACATGCGACCCTCGACACAATCATATCGGGTTCTAGCTGCTGGTTTAAAAACGAGTGTTAAGGCTATCACTCAGGTAAGTGATACCAACTGTCTGGAGATTCATGGAACCAGTTTAAATTGCAACGCATGCTAAGTCTGTGGGGTATACTGGATACTACGTAGCAATCACACACCAATGGTGGTAAGTCGGCCGAAATTAAGATGTGGAAATGTGGCATAATTTCTGGTGTGCGGAGGAGTAGAAGGTGAATGTAATCATATGGTTATAATGCTATCCTCCGCTTGATGTGGTCAGTTCATTCGATGTTTTTTGACATGGATCTCTTTCCTGTGCCATAGGATCCCGTCAGACATATCAGGAGCAACAATAAACCATCGTATTGCTCCCTTTGATAGTGCTTTCAGAAGGGGATAAGGCCGCCAATCAACCTTTTAGTCAAAAAAACTATTAGTTGGATAATAAAAATTGCCCTTACATTTTAATTCTACCAGTAGTTTTCATTAATTGTTCTGCAGGTTCCGGGTAAACAGTACCTTCGTCTTAAGAAAAACTGTTTAAATACTGGATATTAGAATCAGTGCCAGTGATATCAGCATGTCGTATATATGACTGATCTTTTAATATAATATTTATTTTGAAAAGCCTGAATTATCGGAAGGCGGGTAATGATGAAAATATTTAAACTGTCAACATCACAGCCCAGGTCGCCACACCTATGGCAAGTAGCTGGGTTAAAACACTCGACTGGTATGTCTCTTCTTGGGCAGATTAGAGAAGGCCTGGATGGCAGGGTTGCTCAACTAATCATTGATTGGGCGAAGATATCGCAAGCAGACTTATGCAAAATGTCCGGTATTCCGCCAAAAGCTTTCAGCCGCAGCCTGAGAACTCGATTCAGTGCCACACACTGAACCGCCCCGGTTTTCCGGGAGAGTGTTTTATCTGTGAACTCAGGCTGCCAGACCACCATTTCCGATGGAAGCGTAATATGCCTTTTCCGCTTCTGCCGGCGGGATATGACCCAGTCGTTCCAGCAACCGTCGGTTATTGTACCAGTCCACCCACGTCAGTGTGGCCAGTTCCACTTCGGCGCGGTTTTTCCAGCTCTTACGATGTATCACCTCCGCTTTATAAAGTCCGTTGATGCTCTCCGCCATCGCGTTGTCATATGAGTCGCCTGTGCTGCCGGTTGACGCCAGCAACTCTGCATCCTTAAGCCGCTGAGTGTATGCCAGCGACACATATTGTGACCCCTTATCTGAGTGATGGATGGTGCCCGACGGGCGACGGGCCCACAGCGCCTGCTCCAGTGCATCCAGCACGAACGTCGTTTTCATCGACGATGAGACCCGCCAGCCCACAATGACGCCGGCGAACACATCGATGATGAACGCCACGTAAGCGAAGCCCTGCCAGGTGCTCACATACGTGAAGTCAGCCACCCACAGCTGGTCGGGGCGTTCTGCCACGAACTGGCGGTTCACCCGGTCACCCGCAGCGGCTTCTTTCCGGCTGACTGTGGTGCGGACCTTTTTACCCCGGCGCACACCGGCAAGCCCCATCACCTTCATCAGCCGTTCTACTGTGCACCTGGCCACGGTCACCCCCTCACGCAACAACTGGCGCCAGACCTTGCGCACACCGTACACGCTGTGGTTTTCATCGTACACGCGCTGTATCTCCGGCTTCAGCAGGTCATCACGCTGTGCCCGCTGACTGCGTTTATCCGGATGCCGTTGATGCGCACGATGCCGGTAATACGTTGACGGGGCGACAGCCAGCTCGTGGCATACCGGTCCGACCCCGTGCGCACCACGCAGGGTATCCACCAGAGGCGCTATTTTTTCCACAGGCGGTCGAACTCCGCCTTCGCAAAATACGCGGAAGCCTGGCGCAGGATATCGTTGCTGCGGCGCAGTTCGCGGTTTTCACGCTCCAGTTCCTTCAGACGCTGACGTTCAGTGGTGCTCAGTCCGCCGTCACCTGCACCGGCATCGCGCTCATACTGACGCAGCCAGGTACGCAGGGTCTCAGGCGTACAGCCGATTTTAGGGGCGATGGAGCTGATGGCCGCCCACTGCGAGTCATAGTCATTCTGGCTTTCGATAACCATACGAACGGCCCGCTGACGGACCTCAGGGGAAAAGCGCGTATTTTTAGTCATCCTGTTTACCTCTCTCTCAAGGAGTTTAGTCTCCAGGATTCCCGGGGCGATTCACCTGCTCCGTTGAACGCCATTTCGGTGATTTGCTCTTTGACGCCGGGCTTATGCGTATTTTCATGAACGGAGAGCGCCCAATAACCGGTGATCGGGTTCAGATGGATACCTGTAAAATTGGCCCCGGCTTATATCAGTACACATCTATTGATGATTGCACTCGCTACAGAGTCCTGAGGCTCTACTCTCGTCGCACGGCGGCAAACACACTGGATTTTATTGATTGTGTTATTGAAGAAATGCCTTTCCCGATACAGCGCTTTCAGACAGACCGGGGAAGAGTATTTTTTGCCGTTAAAGTGCAGGAAAGATTAAAAGAATACGGCATCAAGTTTCGTCCAAATAAGCCAGCGTCGCCTCATCTTAACGGAAAGGTTGAACGTTCCCAAAAGACAGACAAAGCTGAGTTTTACGCTACCGTAGATCTTTCTGCTGATGACCTGAAGGAACTGCAGGCAGAATGGCAGCATTACTATAACTGGGAACGTCCTCATAGCGCTCACAACGGTAAAACTCCGATGGAACGCTACTTTGAACTTGCTGAGAAAACACCATACTCTGATGCCGTTCATGCAAACTATCGCCCAATGAAGAGCATATACAGGAACAGAATTACAAGCTTGAACTTGGACTGAGAAAATTGAAACGATGCCTATGAATCACACATCTAATTGCTCCTTTTTTCGGTTGACAAAATCCATTTATGAATAAAAACATCTCCAGATACAGGTGGTGAAAAAAGATACCCTTGCAAATATTCTATTCCTTTATTTTTCATGGCTTTTGCCTGCTCTATAGTTTCGATACCTTCAGCAACGACCTTAATATGTAATCGTTTTGCCAACATAGCTATACTATCTACTATTGCTTCGGATATTTTATTTGATTCACACTGTTGGATGAAAGATTTATCCAGCTTAATAAAATCAACAGAGTAATCCTGTAAATAATGAAATGTAGAATATTCTACTCCAAAATCATCGAGGGCAAAAAGGACATTATGTTTTTGTAATTTATCAACTATGGTATGAACTTCATTTGTATCTTGAAGTTTTTTCCTTTCTGATAATTCCAGTATAAGCTTGATTTTTTCCTTACCAAGTTGTTCTAGCATTTGAACACATTGCTGCTCAAACTCAGGGTCCAGAATATTGTCTGAATTAACATTGATACCAATATGAAAATTATCTGGTATCAAATGATTTACATATTTAAATATGTTTTCAGTCTTTTTCATTAAAAGAGATGTTAAGGGAACAACCAAGTTAGAGGATTCCGCAATAGGAATAAATATTTCTGGAGAAATTATTCCTATTTTGGGGTGAAGCCATCGTAAAAGTACTTCACATCCGGTAAGACGCCCACTTACAGAACAGAATATGGGCTGAAAGTATGGGGTGAACTCTTGATTTTCTATCGCTCGGGAAATCAGTTCGGGAGTGATCACAAGGTACTTGTCTATATGATATGAATTCACAATTATAACTCTTTTATATTTATATGGTTAAACAAAACTATAGCATAAATACATTCATTTTAGTTTTATTGCTATAAATACAAGACTGAGAAAAGTAAAAGACGTTATTAATGCAGATATACATAAGAGAATATCTTTGATATCATGACGAAAACCTGACCATTACGAATGGCTTATCATTAAGAGCGTGTTAAGTGAATGTTTTTTTTCGGGGTATGTGAATGCTTTAGTTAACATGTTTTCACAAGATCACATTTTCAAAATAAGTTAAAGGTATTGATTTGAATCAGTTTAAACAAAACTATAAAACTACTTATTAAGCTTCCATATTTAAACTGATAACTCAATTATTTCTCTATAATCATTGTATTTTTTAATATAACAATTAATTATTGTGCTTTTAAATTTATTACAATCAATGGCTATCAAACATTCTTAATAACTCTTTTTCTGTATCAATAACTTTCCCATTTCGACAAAAAACGATTCTCATGTGATGTGATAAAATTATATCTATCCAGAACGTAACATCATTACGGATCCCAAGTTTTTTATATACTTGATGTTTTTGTGATGAAACTGTTTTGAGGCTACGAGCTCTGTATTGAGCTACATTAGCGATCTTATATCCTTTTACTAGCAACTCGAACACATCGCATTCAACTTTTGTCAGAGGCGTATATATCCATATATGAACTATAACATCATGCTCTATTATATTAGTTTTTATGTAACGGATGTTTTTTTTATTTTCCATTATAACACTCCTAACAAAATTAGATTTCATTAATCTTTACTGAAAGCAGGCAGGGATTCACATCGAAAATCTAATACGTATCCCTGCCCATTCATCAGAAGTTGATTCGGAAACCAACGCTACCAGTTATTGGTGACTCGGTCTGCTTACCGTTTTCATAACGAGCTTCAGCCCAGACGCCAGCATTTGGGGTCAGTTGAGCATTGACACCCAGCCCGTATTTCCCGGTCGTCCCGGAGATATCGTTCCTGAAGTCATAGGTGTCATTGATACGGACTTTGTTGTTGTCCGAAAATTCATGACTCACCGCCGCCGACAGGTACGGTTTGACCTCTTTTCCTGTAACGTCCAAGGTCATCCCCAGCTTCACGCCAGCCTCAGCCTGCAAGGATTTGGTCGCACCGATACTGGCTTTCATGCCGTTATTCAGTCGGATATCCTTCTCATCTGCCCGGAATGCCGTCGTCCGCACGTATGGCTGCGCCCATGCATTCTCATTCAGACTGAAGGTTCTGCCCGCTTCGAGGCTACCGCCGAAACCGTTCTGGCTGTAATCGCCCTTCACCGCCGTGCCGTCACTCATCCAGGTACGCAGCTCATTATTAAAGCGGTTGTATTTCAGCACACCGTCCACGTAGTAGCCGTCATTATCAAACCAGGTCGCGTACAGACCACCACCAGTGCTGTCAACGTTACTCTTTCCTCCACGGGCATGTTTAATGCTGTTGTCGCTGTAAGAGAAGAAAGTACCTACCGCTAAACTGCTGTCACTCAGGTCAAAGACCATATCGGCGCCGGTTTCAAAACCGTTCTGGGTCAGGGTATAGCCCGAGCTGGCCCCGCCGCTAATGCGGTTGTCTGACCCGGTATAACGGCCCCATACGCCCCCTGGTGCACGAGTATTCTGCATCACATCACCATGACGGAAACGCAGATTATCCAGCTCGCTGTTGAAGACGTATGCCGGTGCTGTCGCCATGCCCAGTACTGCGTCGGCCGATTTTGTTGTGCGACGCACCGGAGACGACGATGTACCTGCATCTGGCTTACCTGCGTCAGGGTTACCTGTACCTGGGTTACCTGCATCCGGGTTAGTCGGCGGAGTATCAACCTTCAGATACCAGTTGGTATTTTCCTTGCTCAGGCCGTATTCCCAGGTACCGGCATCGACTTTCCCGCCTTTCAGGGTAAATGCGGCATCACCGCCACCTGTCTGCACCACCTGAAGCGGCGCACCAGCAGATACTGGCTCCAGACCGGTGTTTTTGATATCCAGCACAAAGTTACCGCTGGCATTGCCCGCGACATTCAGCATATCTCCGGTATGTGATGCGATATCCGTGTTCATCCGGAACGTCCCGCTACCCGACAGGCTCCCGAGCGTCAGCGACACCGCCTGGAAGGCTGGCGTCAGACGAGTGGTTACTGACGGACGGAAATCAACAGTCCCGTTATCCAGCGTTAATGCCCCGACAGTGGAGTCGCCGTCGAGATGCCAGACAGACGCACCTTTAACCGCCATATCACCTGCACCGGTGTTGTCTCCCGCAACGTTCCCCGTCAGGATGGTCCCGTTATCCAGCGTCAGGGTGGTGCCTGACTGTGTCGTCACATTAGCCTTAGCCTGAAGTGCATCCATCGTCATGGCACCGCCACTCTTAAGGAAAATCCCACCGTCCTGAGACAACAGGCCGCTGAAGCGGGTGCCACCGCCTTCCTGCGTCAGGGTGCCGGTCCCCGTCAGGGTGCCTGCGAAGGTCGCAGCACTGTTGTTGAGGTAATACAGGTTGCCTTCGTTTGTGACTACGTCACCGACCAACGTCCCTTTATCAGTCAGGGTTGTGGTGCCGTAGAGCACACCGCCGCTGCGAACATCCAGCGTACCGTCACTGCCAACCATCGTATCGCTGGCCTGATGACCGTCAAACACCGTCAGGTATCCACCATTTTCCAGCAGCATATTGGCTGCACTGCCGCCAGCGATACTGAAGCTGCCGTTATCGTTGGTACCACTCACGACTGCACTGGTATTGGTGACGACAGCCCCACCACTGTTCTGGGTAACTTTAGAGGCTGAACCACCGGCCTCCACCTGTAGCATGCCGCCGCTTGTAATAGTCGTTTCTGTGACATTTCCGTCGATGTAAACATTCTGACGTCCACCACTGTTAACGGTTGTGTCAGTGGCGCTGCCTCCACTGGAGACGTACTGGCTCCCGCCGTTGTTAACAGTAGTTTTCGTGGCATTTCCGGCGTAGAGATACTGCCCCCCACCGGAATTAATTGTAGTGTTAGTGGTACTGCCGCCGCTGGAGATAAACTGGCGCCCAGTATTGTTAATAACGGTGTCCGTGGCACTGCCGCCGATTCTGACATACTGGCGACCGCCGCTATTAATAGAAGTAGCAATGGCGATACCGCCTTTGGAGACAAACTGACGCCCACCGTCATTAACAGAAGCGTTCAACGCATTGCCGCCGCTGTAGACATATTGGCTCCCTCCGCTGTTAACGAGGGTGCTCGTAGCAACACCGCCGCTGGAGACAGCCTGGATACCACCACTGTTAAGGGTAGTGCTCGTGGCACTGCCGCCTGAATTGATATTCTCGCGGCCACCGTTATTAACGATGGTGCCAGTGACACTACCGCCGCTGGATACATGCAGTAAGCCATTGCTGTTAATGGTTGTGTCAGTAGCGATGCCCTCGACCATCATATCTCCACCACTGTTAATAGTGGTACCTGTGGCCTGATGCCCATTGAGTACAGTTAATGAGCCACCATTCTCCAGAAGCATATTGGAAGCACTGCCGCCAGCGATGCTGAAATTGCCTTTAGCGTTGGTACCACTCAGGTCTGCACTGGTATTAGTAACGACAGCACCGCCACTGTTCTGAGTAACCTTAGAGGCTGAGCCACCGGCTTCCACCTGCAGCATGCCGCCGCTGATAATCGTCGTTTCTATGGCATTTCCGCCGCTGCGGACTTTCAGCGTCCCGCTGCTGCCAACGGTTGTATCGCTGGCCTGATGACCACTGTAAACCGTCAGGTAGCCATCGTTCTCCAGCAGCATATTGACTGCACTGCCGCCACCTATACTGAAGCTGCCTTTAGCGTTGGTACCACTCAGGTCTGCACCGGTATTAGTAACGATAGCACCGCCACTGTTCTGAGTAACCTTAGAGGCTGAGCCACCGGCTTCCACCTGCAGCCTGCCGCCGTCCATAATGATCGTTTCTGTCACATTGCCGTTTTTATAAACATGCTGACGCCCGCCACTGTTAACGGTTGTTTTAGTGGCACTGCCACCACTGGAGATATATTGGCGTCCATTCCTGTTAATAGTGGTGTCCGTGGCACTTCCGCCGCTGACATGCTGCTTCCCGAAGTCAACAATGGTTGTATTTGTGGCACTTGCTCCGCTGGATACAATCTGAAGCCCATCTTTATTAATACTGGTGTCCGTAGCACTACCGCCACTGGATACTAGTTGGCTCCCACCACTATTAATGACGGTACTCGTGGCACTACCGCCGCTGTTGACATTCTGAAACCCTCCATCGTTAATGGTGGTATTTGTCGCCGTATCACCCGTACCCAGGGACATGGATGAGCTTGTTCCACCACTTCCAATTGTCTGATTGTCATAGGCTGCCGCCAGTACAGGCTGTGACGGCAAAAGCAAACCAGCAACCAGCCCTGCCAGCACGGTACGCTTGATTTGCCGGGGGCGCTGACCTCCTTTACGGGTCAGTTCTGAGGTAACGACCCACATCCCGGTGGATTCATTCCAGACAGTGTTATAAACCTTATTCATTGCTTACTCCTTTCTCCAGAGTGTCCTCAACACCCTGTTCAGTTAAAGAACGGTGAAGTTTATTGATGACGCCATTGACCTGAGCGCCAGTTATCAGCCGAGTACATTCAAATTGCCGGTCAGTGTTTTTATGTCTCGGGCACCACAGAAAATCGTGGTGGTCAAAATTCAGCGATGTATCGTCCCAGCACCCATAACAGCCATGGGAGTTGAATATCCGCCACGGGGTATAAAACTCGCTGTTAGGCAGGCTGAAGCCGCTTATCAGCACCACCGGAATACCGGTTGCCCAGGCCAGCCATGACAAGCCGCTTGGCAGGCCAATGAAGAAACTGGCATGCCGCAGTAGGTTCACCCTCTCCTGCAGCGGAAGCTTGCCGGTAAAGTCCTCTGCACCCCACGGGATGTGATTCCAGACAAAGCCCTGGCCATAGTGGGCATCCCGGTCAATGCACAGCACCCGGTAACCCAGTGATTTCAGGTGTGCGATAACCTCACTCCAGCCGGTGCCGTTGTTCCAGTATTTCGCCTGGCAGGTGGACTGCGTGGCGATGCACACATAAGGCTCCTGGATAACCCGGGGGGCAGACAGGTCAAGCCGGACGGGGGCTTCACGCGGGTCAACGCCCAGAATGTAGCCCGCAGAGCGGTGGAAACCGACCTTGCGGAAATCCACAGGCTGATTGTTTGTATCGCCACCGAAATAGAGCCCCACACGATAGGTGGCATAAGGCGCTACAGTGCGCGGCTTATCCGGCGTGGAAAACTGTATCTGCGGATACTGAGGCGCCAGCAGATCAATAATGTCCTGCGCCATCGTGCATTCCAGACGGCACTTATGCAGGGACTGGAAGCGTTCCGCATAAGGAAACCAGCCGAGCAAATCGCCCAGCGTCCCAGTCGGGAATGAAATTAGTACAGGCCGGTCTTTTAATTTCAGGGTTTGATCCAGCAGGGGCGTTTCTTCCCCCTGACGGAATACCTGAATACGAAAGCGCACAAAATATTTCTTACTGCTGGTTACCCAGCCTTTATCCACATCGCAGCAGAAAAGAATATTTTCTGAATCCGCATCCAGCAGACGCACATGCCATTTCCCTTCAGGAAGCAATACACGTGCACCATCATTAAAGTCATAAAAAATATTTTCAGGCCCTGCCTGCGTCGGCGTATCAGGTGGAGGGATAAAAAATGTATTCTTCAGCGTTGACATATTTTCACCTTCAAAAATATATAAGCGTTGAAAAGCACGATGAGTACGCTAAAAATATAACTGAAGTATCTTTCTTATGATGAGTAACACCCATCGCACGGTTCTGATATTCTTCTGTAATAGCAGAGAGGAGCTCACATATTACATTCTTACGATGTCACACATCGCGCATTCCATTATAGTTATAACGACTTTAGTCGTTGCCGATGAAATGCTCTCTGCATAACTTCCGGCTACGCGCAGGAGTTAGTTTACAGTTTACGTGCGGAAAGACTTATCAATTTCGGAAGTGTATCCGGTCAGTACGTACCGTTACAGTGCTTACAAAAACTTCCTGTTCATAATCCATGCAATATCATTCCGGTTTTTCAGACCGATTTTAAATATTGCCTTTTGTCGGTAGTAACACACATTGCTGTAATGTGTCTGCATACGCATTGCAATATCACTTACAGTTTCCCCGCCAAGAAGTGCATTTATCACCTGTCGCTCATTAGCACTTAAACGCTGAAATCCATACCCACTACTTATATAGCGAGAAGGGACGGCCAGAATGCGCAGAAAAATATTTTTCAATTGATGAAAGTTTTGTGACGGAGAAATCCAGGTAAAAGGATATCTGATATTATTCCGCCCTTCCTGATGTCCAAATAAAATGCATGGAGTCCCTCTCAGTTCGTGGCGTTCAGAATAAAGGACTGACAGATTCCACAAAAACCACAGCGCCCTCACAGTCACTGATGACTCATGGCAGGTCAGATCTACCACAATGACACGCTGTTTCCCCGGGAGGTGTCCGTCAGACAGAATATGCGACACAATCTGCTCCGGTGTTTCCACGGAAATAACCTGAACAGCATGTTGCCCGGCACTTTCCATCACTGCAAAAAGCCCGAGGCGGGTGTACTGACACTGACTCATCAAAAATATCTGTTTCATCCGTATTCTGTCAGCTCCAGAGGAGCCTGTTCATTCTGTTTTCTCGATACCATCCACTGACGTAGTTTCTGAAATTTTGTCAGTGGCCTGAGTGACTGCTTTGCTGCGGGGGCAACAGGTTCCAACTGAACATCCAGTTCAGCTCCTGAACTGGCCGGGATTTCCTGCGGATCCTGTATATCCAGGATCCGCAGTGCGCGTCTTCGTCCAGTTGTCGGTTCGTTTTGTATAAAGCGCCTGCTGCGGATATGGTTTCGTCCCTCGTGTTCAATGTAATACAGAATATTTTTTGCTGTTCTCTGGGTTATATGAAACTCCCGGCTGACCGCCTCAACTGTCAGTAACCTGCCGGTTCGCATCCCCCAGAAGGTCACGATGAGATACAGTGGTCGAGCCTGCATGTCCTGAACACACTCAGGACAGAAAAAATGTCTCTTTATTCGTCTGCGTCTCTCAGGCATACCCGCCACCTGAATATCTCTCCGTCAGAAGTATGAATTAAGAAGCACTGACATCCCTCCCCCCAGTAATTACAACAAACATCTGTTGCCGGATGTGTCGGGTTATCAGTGCAGAGTAACGCGCAATACAGGTGCACAAGAAGAGGAACTGTTGTTGTCAAAATGACCCATTTTGACAACAATAGATTAAAAAACTAGATTTTGGCTTTTGTATGGTTTTATTTTCTTAGGTGTGTGGTGTTTTTGGCCATTCATACTGTTAATGGAGTTTTGGAAAATTCAGAAAACTGACAGACATCAATGCCATATTGTTACAGAAGGGATTTGATACGGGAGTTTTATTGATTTAGATCAAACGATTTTTAATTAATTGTTGTTTGCATAACCTGTTTTTTTTAACATTTGTAACATCAATACAGGCAGTTTACAGTTTGGGTCAAAAAGTTGCTTTTTCGCCCTTTTTGACGGCTTCCATAACCGTTCAAAGCGGGCCGAATTTGAAGCTGTATAAATCACCGTATGTCGGATATTCCGGTGTCCCAGGTAATCCTGAATCAGGCGTGTATCGATGCCGTTATCTGCCAACGCGTAACCACACCCATGTCTCAGCATATGTGGATGGACAGCAACAGCCAGCCCGGCATTTCTTCCTGCTTCAGCCAGCAAGTTATAAAAACGTTGACGGGTAAGCGGACGCCCTGATCTGGAAATAAATAGCCAATCCCTCTCTTCTTCTGCTGCAGGCAATTTTATAGTTTCCCGGGCTTTGAGCCAGTTCCTGATACATTGTACTTCTTCAGTCAGTAAGGGATGCACGGTACTGAAGCCGTTTTTCAGGCGCCGAACGCACAGCTTTCGGGACTCGAGCTCAAGGTCAGCAAGACGTAACGAAAGCATTTCGCTGACCCTGAGTCCGTGGATAAAAGCAAGAAGAATCATGCAGGCATCACGTTCCGGGTGGCGCCCCTTCAGCACCGCCCGTAACAAAAGGCTGACTTCATGGTGAGTAAGAAATTTTCGGGAAGACATTAATAGCTCCGGTCAGATGAAACAGAGCGGTCAAGAGTGACACGATGCCCCCATCAGGCTATGGCTAAACGTGCTAAAGTCAGGAAAGCAGAATAAAACTCCGATTGCTCTTAAGAACAGTCAACTGGCATGGACCCACAGGTATATCAAATGAATTTAATCCAGCAACTGGCGGGAATTATCGAAGGGAATCTGAACAGTCCTCTGTCAGTAAACGTTCTTGCTGAACGTTCAGGCTATTCAGAACGCTGGTTGTACAAACTGTTTCAGGATGTAACAGGGATCAGTGTAGCGCAGTACATACGTCGCAGAAAACTAACACTTGCCGCTTTACTTTTGCGCCATACCAGTCGCCGGATAACAGACATATCACTAATGTATGAGTTCAGTTCGCCCCAGGCTTTTTCCCGTGCTTTCAGGCAACAGTTCAAGGTGTCACCAGTGCAGTATCGCAATGCGGATGCCTGGGATATGCAGTATGCCCAGCCCGTATTGTACAGAACCACACCGTGCACAAAATTCAGAATGATTGAGATAGCTGAGGGCAATCATCCTTCTGTTCCAAACCTTAAAATGCCTGTGAATCTGGGAATGGACTTTATCCATACCCAGAACGGCGATCATTTTATTTATAACCGTAACCTTTTTGAGTCCATAATATCAATTTATGGTCCTGTTAATGAAATGTCTGACTTTATGATTTCAGGCGAAATGATACCCTCCAGAGAAACGGATTCTGAACTAATTTATACTTTTAAAGAAATAAACAGTTTTTCCCTGCCAGAGACGCTTCTTCCTGATGGTTTATATGCCAGCCAGGAATTTACTGGGACATACAAAGAGATTTTTGATTTTCATATATATGATGCCATGGGGTCGCTGTGTATTAATAAATGTGTTATGAAAAGAGGACCTATATATACACTATTTCACAGAACAGATAATAAAAATATTATGGATATGCAATTCCTCATTCCTTGCGTAAAAATTTAACTTCGCCAGACCCGATTAAAACGACCAGGATTACTGGCTGTATACAGTACAGTATGATGAATGTTCCTGTGTCCCAGATAATCCTGAATCAGACGAGTATCCAGTCCCTGATTAGCAAGAGCATAACCACAGGCGTGACGCAACATGTGTGGATGCACCTTAATTCTCAGACCCGCACGTTGACTATATCGTGCGCAGAGTTTATAAATCCATTGTCTGGAAATTTTTTTCCCATGGCTTGACAGAAAAAGATAATCATCCTGACTACCTTTAGTGTATCTTTTTCTGATCAGGAACCAGCGTTGCAATAGTTCTATTGTTTCTGGCTGCAATGGATGTGAAGTTGATAATCCGTTTTTCAGCCGCCTAATAAAAACAATTTTTTCAGTCATATCAAAATCTCCCAGTCTAAGGTCTATCAATTCACTGACGCGAAGTCCATGAATGTAAGTTATTTGCAGCAATGCTTTATCACGGATTTCATTGCGCGTACCCGTTATAGCATTAAAAAAGAGCGCCCATTCGCTGTTGGTGATGTATTTACGCATATTTCCTCCTGTCAGAGTTATATGTAAATTTTACATTTTTAGATAAAAGGAAGACTTATCAGTTTCGGAAGTGGGTGTTGTAAGCGTTACCCGAACGCCGTATTGACGTTATCTTGCTTGGTCTTCAAAGACAATAAGTAAGCCCCTATACTGAGACGTGGTGGAAAAATCAGTTTACATCCAGGGCAATAACTTCTTCACACGATGGTCGTTCGTTGGTGTGTAGTGGATCTGTAATTCAGGACACCTCGAAATCCTGTTAATGTTAAAACAGTGAAAATGAGGTGATGCATGATCAAAACTCGTCGGACTAAACGTACCTTTTCCCCGGAGTTCAAGCTTGAAGCTATCGAGCAGGCGGTTAAATACCAGCGTGATGTCAGATAAGTCGCGCTGGCACTCGAGCTCAACCCTGACCATTTGCGTAAATGGATACGGTTGTATAAGCAGGAACTTCAGGGTATTGAAATGCTATTACCCCTGAACAACGCGAAATTCAGCAGCTTAAAGCGCAGATAAAGCGCCCTGAGATGGAAAAAGAAACACTAAAGTAGGCTGCCGTGTTGATAAGCAAAATCCCCGGTAAGCTGTCGCGCTAATCACACGGCTGAAAGTAAAGTGGCCAGTGCGGGTTCTTTGTCATTTATTCGGTATTCACCGTAGCGTTTATTACACGCAGGTGAAGCGTGCAAAAAATTGAATTACGAAGTCGGGTGAGGGCTTTCCATGCTCTCAGTCGTGGCGCAGCCGGTAGCCTAGCATTCAGTCAGATGTTGCGCCAGAGTTGCGTTGATGCAGGCCGGTGGCTGGCACGACGGCTGATGCGGGAATGCGGGTTGACAGGTCGACAGCCGGTTAAACATCACTACCGAGTAAACGAAGACAAAAGTCCGCCATTGCCAAATATACTGAACTGGCAGTTTAACCCCGCCGCACCAGACGCGGTCTGGTGCGGCGACATCAGTTTTATTCGCCTGCAGGACAAATGGTGTTATCTCGCGCTCGTTGTTGATTTATATTCACGTCGGATTATCGGTTCAGCCCTCCCATTAACCGCTGATGCTGAGTTGGTGTGCAGGGCTTTGCGTAATGCACTGGAAACACGACCGCGTGATGATCGCCTGCTGTTTGATTCAGAGCAATGTGTTCAGTATAAAAGCAATAAATACAGAAAGTTACTCTGGCGTTATGGGGTAATGCAAAGTATGAGTCGCAGAGGGAATTGCCTGGATAATTCGCTGATGGAAAGAGTCTTTCGCAGCCTTAAAAGTGAATGGCTTCCGAAAGGTGGTTATGGTGATTTTAGCCATGCGGTACGAGATATAAACCGGTTATTACAACGTTTATCGACCTCACACGAACAACGGTGGTTTACCGCCTTGCTTACATGAAGAAAAGTGGAAACAGGTTATCCCGGTGTCCTGATTTTGTGATCCACTACAAGTTATATGTGCTTGACTTTATGTTTTTTTAGTTAAATAGAATAATTGGTGCAACTTTAAAGTCTTTTCTACTTAAAGGATACAACTTTATTGGTTCTACACAATTGCAGCGAAGTCGTCCTGACCTGTTACCTAAAGATGAAAATTATTAGAGCCGCATTAAAAATGAGCTAATTTTGATAGTGGCTATCTTGTGATTATTTTCTAATGAGCCCGTGAACTGAAACCCTCCAGGCTTAATATAAGGTGGAAGGAAAGGTGATTGAAAACTCACCCAGTGGCCAGATCTTTATAAAATATGAACAGGCTGAAAAAGACAGTAACTTTGTTGTTTTTTTATCCTTAACCACTATGCATTAATGCTGCGTTATTTCATGATGCCTAAGAAAAACCAGCGTTACGCAAATGGTCAACGCTGGTTTTATCCGGTACGTTGCAATTATTTTTTAGCAGAACCTGCTTCTAATATTGAAACGATTGAGAACAACGTAAAGCATACCGCTCCCAAACCGACCAAAACCCGCGAAGGAATAAAATATCCCATGTCGGTCTGCGCCATTTCCGCAAGAAACGATGCCAGGAAAAGGCAAAACAGGCAGGTGAAGACGGGAATCATCGGTATTCTGTTGGCTAACGAACAGGTACGTCTCCATACCAGTGCCAGTAGCCAGACTTTTGAGAATATGCTGTAACAGATCATTCCGAGGCAAATAAGAATAATGCCGGGAGCCAGTCGGGCGCTTGCATCGGAACTGACTAAGACGTATATCCCCTGCAGTACCGTGATTGAGCCGAGAAAAATAACCCAATAACACCACAGCCAGTGTTCTTTAGTTGAAAACGTATTACGTGTTTGATGGACAATTGTGGCAACAAGGCCAATTAGACAGGCACAGATTGCGGTTAACCCAAGCAATACGTGACCCGCGACATAATGCGGAGTTATGTCAGCACTACGTAACAGCGTAATAGACCAAATGAAACCGAGCAGGGTGAGTAAAACGGGAACGGCAATGAGGCAGTTACCGATTAATGAAGAATAAGCCTGTACCGGTGTTCCGTCGCTCTTGCTCCCCGCTGCATTTTTGGGAATGAGCAGAAAGTGACCGGATGACGCTGCCACCGTCGATACACAGGCGGCAATCATACCAACGCCGAAAATAACATGGCCGGCGACAAACTCGTCTGCCATCACATCATTGCCTGCTAACAGTGCCCAACCCCATATCATGGTGATAATTGACCCCGCATAGCCAATAATGGGGAACAATGTATTGTAAAACGTATTAACGCCGCGCGTGAGCTGCGAAATGATAATAAATGCGGTAGTGAATAATGCCAGGCATATGGCCGCCAGAGAAATCAGCACATGACCCGCGACGAAATACTCGCTTTGCCCTGAACTTTCCAGCACAAAGCCACCTAACGCGATACAAATTAAGCCCATAATCAAAGGGATTAATTTGAAAAGCCACCCGATATATATGTTCACTTTAAACTCCTCAGGTATCCCTGCTAATATTGAAATATGCATTAATGATAATTTCATCCTGTTAATATAATGACGAGATATCATTAAAGACAAATGCATAGCATAACTATAGCGGGGTTTACTTTGCAGAGCGCTACTTTTCAGCGTTCAAAAGGCCATGATAAATAAAAATTTATCCTAAGATTAATTCTTATGCTGTTGTTTTTTACAATTATCTTCCAGGGAGGGATTATTCTTCATTATTTGGTAAAAGACCGGATAGTCTCGGTGCTTAAAATCAGCGAACATATAAGTATTATTATTTTATATCGTCGTAAATCTGTTTTTCAGACAAGTATCATTTATTTTGTTACAAACAATTCAAAAATATCACAGGTTATTTATGAAAGCAATTGACAATCAGATTAGAAACATCTCTTCAAGCCATCAAGATAAGCATTCAGATAAAGTTAACAGTCATCAACACCATGGCAAGGTT
>ERZ860590.370-NODE-370-length-39218-cov-7.288410_pt1 | contig 39218 bp, 34 predicted proteins | sample MGYA00509975_ERZ860590 | MGnify/ENA primary metagenome ERZ860590 (study PRJEB30046, sample SAMN00715250) | human gut metagenome | study: EMG produced TPA metagenomics assembly of the A metagenome-wide association study of gut microbiota in type 2... | reverse complement strand
TGAGACGATTTGAGACGTTTCATCATGCCCGGTAAATCCTGCCGTGGCAGATGAAACGGATTTTTATCATTGTTTTGGTTCTCCTTATTTTTCCCTAGAATACCCTGTTTTGTATTTTTAGGTTGATTGGTGAAATATTCTGGAAACTATAAGTAAAAGCAAGCTGTTACTTACTATTAATAATAAAGTTGTTAACCCCCAAAAAAATTCCTACTAGTTTTTTTCAAGTCCCACAAAATATACTCCCTAAATATTCCCTAGCAAGTCTTCAGAGTATCATCTTTATATCTAATCAACCTAGTTACACAATCAATGCTGTACACCAGTTGGTTTTCCACTATTTCAAACTTTCTTTTATCGGCCTTCTCCTTTTATCATTTCTGTTGCAAAATAGATTTTTTCATCTCTTACTTCTAAGCTCTTAGTATATCAAACATATCCCTTTGATATTGACAGCAATTCCTAATCGGTACATCTTTATCTGTTCCGGTGCTGTTCGCCCCTAAAGGCCTTATTGCTCACTTGACTTTTTCTTGAGTGTATTACATCATTGATCCTAGGATTTCATAAAAAGCATATTTTCTAACCACTTTCTATATATATCCTTGCCAGTTCGACTATCTTACGATTTTGCTCTTTACATGTACTTCCTATACTCCGACAAAAAGTCCCTCGACCATCACCATTTTCTTTCTACAGATTGTTCCATATATTTCACCTTTCGTAATCTTCCAAATGTATATGGCTGCTATGACTCATACATGTGACATTCATTAGCATAAACTTCCTCTGTACATATCCAGGCTACTTTGTCCCCATCAATATAGGTTCGTTCTGTCAACCACAGCCATGCCTTATGTTCCGTTCAAACAATCTAACAATTTCCGTTCAGTACTAATGACCGCTTTCTAATCATCATATATGCCTCTAAAATGCCACCGATTTATGGGGACATCACTAAGGTTTCAAATTTCTTTAGGATACAATTTAGTAAATTTCCATATACTTGATAAGTATGTTAGACTACTGCCAAAAATTCTCATCAAGGAAATCACAAATAGCATAAATGTTAAATCACCTCAAAACTGGCATATTAAAAGAGCCCTCCCATATGACTGACCTTCCCTTTATTTGGCACCTCCAATTTTGATTATCTCGTCTTTCATCCTTCACTTTTACATCACACATTCTATTACCTCCGGTAATGGCAACCTATCTTTATAATTTGTAATATTTATTGTACATGCTTTCTTTGTTTTTCCAGACAAATGTAAAAAGTCCAAGCCAGCTCCTATGGAAATCTGCAGTCCCTCAAATTGTATATATCTATCATGCATATGTCTACAGCTATATACATGTATATTCCAATCATTAAAAAAAGTATCCGATAGTTGATTGCATATATCATGTTTTGTAACACCTTCTACCACTTCACAATAAATATCCACATCAATACCTTTTGGAATGTACGGTAAATAATATTTTTTTAAACATTCAATCCCTTTTTGAGTCATAATAAACTTATCCTGTATTTCGATATTAGTTTCTCCTTCAAAAAGATGACCAAACCATATTGCATACGCTTCACAAATCTCATCAATCCCCGCATAATAATTACTTAGTGGAAACGAGTACTTATATAAAGCCGTCCTCTCTCTATTTTTCATTTGCTTAGGCGTAACTATTTTTACTTTTTTTATATTACACATCTTAAATTCATCTATTTCAGAAAAAAGAATTTTCATCGGATTCTGCTCTACGAACATTATCATCTCATCTCTTGCAGAAATCTTTTCATCTTCAATAGAGTTATAAAACACATGCGTGTCATCGGCATAGGCAATCGAATCTATATATGTTTCAATTGCATCTTTATATAATTCACCGGCTTCGTCCATATAGTAGTTTATTATTTTTTCACTTAGTATCACCCTATGTTGACTAATTATATCTATCAAATAACTTTTACTATTATGTGGCAAATAATATAACTGCAATACGGAAAAACCCACTCCCATATTTAACTTATACATTATTTTCTCCTAGCTATTTGCTGAATTTTTTAATAATGCCATCGAAAGCTCATATGCCTTATCAAAAAATCCTGTCGGCCACTTTGATTTGAATTTACCGTTACTTAACAATTCCATTTCTCGCACACTTGCAATACCATCATCATTTTTATCAACATAATATATGCAGATATCATCTTCTGTAAAAGGACAATTTCTATCAGCAATTAACACTTGCAATTTTCTAATCAAATGTTCACTATGAGTTTCAATTACTAACGTTTTTCCTGGATTTTCCATTACACACTTTACAAAAATGTCTGCTAATTCAGCTTGGGCTGCTGGATGTAAATGTAATTCTGGCTGTTCAATATATAACGTTTCATCAATATCATCTCCGCCTCGTAGCCTTCTAGAAACGAGTGACATTCTTATTACCTGCGTTATGATTGGTAACACTTGCGATATACCAAATCCAACATCTAGTATATTAGATTTAATCCCCTTATCATTTTCTAACATAATCTGAAATAAACTATTTCCCATGTCATTAATGCATAATTTATATCCCATTGTCCGATATAACCATTCCGATATTTCATCAATCAAATGATGTTTCTTTTGAAAATCCCTTATAAGTAATGTACTAACGTTTTCTCCTCTCACTCCAACATTTAAGCTTTGGCTCTCTGAATCTCTATATACACGTTCTGGATTTTCACGAAAGGGACCAATATATGTTATTAGTCTTGATTCCATTTGTGTATTTTGATATATGTGACTCATTATTGTCGATGCATATTCTAAGCCATCCTTAATACGTTTAATCTTTATTTCCTCTTCAGATAAATCCTCCTCTCCAAATGGATTAGCCATATTGTACAATTTATTGTATACTTCTTGTCCTTTTTCCATATCAACCGGTTTCCCGTCAGTATTTACAACCAATCCAACTATTGCTGAAAAAACTTCTCTCATATCATAAAAAGGATAAAATGTTTCAAAATGAATTCCCTTCGCATACATAACATATTTCTCCGAATGTAACTCATGTTCATGATAAATGTAATTTAATTCTATTTTATATTCTTCTTCTCCTGAATAAAACCCGCTAAGGCATTTATTATCAATACACAACTCCACAAAATCGACATGCATTCTCTTCTCTCGTCTATCTAACGAAACCCTCAAACTTACGTCTCTTATTTCTTCATCTTTTTTTCCTCCTTCCGTAAAATCGAACATGTTATATCTCGAATCTTGAAGATTATGAATATCAAGATCATAATGTATCTCAAATTGAATTTTTCCCTCCTGTCTTCCAAATATAACATCCTCATAATTTCCGTAATCAATCATTTTCCCGTATAACATTATTGGGCTATCCGTATTTGATAATGCTGTTTGTGCAAGAACAACGGGAAATCTCAACAAGCTACTCTTACCACAGCTATTTTTACCAACAAAAATAGTAATCGGCTTGAATTCGATTATCCCTGAATCCTTGAATGATTTAACATTCTTTACTCTAAATGATTTCATTTGACTCAGTCCTCCTTTGTATAACATATGATAATCTCCGTTCATATATTGACCTCTTAATTTCATATTATTATCAATATTATGAACCATTCTTGTATTTATGATACTTATATAAATCTATTTTATATCTTTCAGCACAAACTCAACCTTAAAAGATTTTCCATTTCGTCCACTAACTTCTTAAGCAAATTAATAGACTGATTTCCCATTTCATTCATAACTCATTAATATCGCCTAATTAATTTCAATACATCCAGCCAACTTCTGTGTTTTTTTAACAACAATTGTTTTTCCGTCCTAACAAGAAAATATAAGCTTCCGATATGGCAGTGTTCATCTTAGTAGTATTGACAAGTATTCAAGAATTCTTTACGTGAATCTTCGCTTTTTCCTTTTCATACACTATTGTTATAAACTCTTCATGTAATCACCCATGTGTATATAATATGACACATATGCTATGATATCAATTATTCATTTTGATCTATTTTCCTAAAAGCATATAGAAAATGTGTAATAGAGTTCCTCTCAAACTTAATAAATGTTTATTTTTAAGTTTTGTCAAGGCCATTAGTGATATTTTCATAGTAAATAAATAATATCAAGGCTCTCTTTGCTTTGCCCAAATGTCATCCGCTGATGCATTCTTGCTTTGATTTAGTTTGAACAATAATTACAGTAGTACCTACGAGAAATAGTTTAACTATTTTTCTATCCCCCTTTCTATCGCATCAGCAATCATCCTTAATTTATTAACTACTGATTTTGCATTTTTCATCTTATATGTTGTATTTTCCTCTGTTGGAGATTTTCTGTCAATTTCTAAAACATTAATCTCTCTCGTTGAAAGAAGCACAAATACATTCAAAATTTCTTCAAGTGAAGGAGAATTCTCTGTACTTCTCAATAGCAAAAACATATCTCTTGCTGAAATACTTTCCAACATTTCCTGTTCCTTTCTAAATGTGGCAACTACCAGATTTATTAAATTCTCTTCTCTTTGTTTTATTGAAATGAGTTCTTCTAACCTGGATAACCCGTCAGGTACCTGAAACAATAATGCCATTTCCCCAAGATTCAAACCCAATTCTTTTGTTTTTTTCGCAATATCAACTAATTCCTGAACCGTAATTAATGCAACTTTTTTCTTTATTGCAAATTTTTTAATTGTGTCACCGCTGAAACCCGCACCTACAATAGCAGCATAATCTGCATTGTTCTTTTCTTTATGAGTATCAATCGCTACATCACTCACATCATTATGTGATACCTGTCCATTCGATTTTGACTTTGCATCAACAATTCCAATTATGGTTTTATCTGCATCATCAGACCATCGTACAACTACATCTGTATTTCCTGGTCCGCCTATTCTTTTTGCTTCAAACCCCATATATCTAAATACTTTTGCAATTTCTTCCTCAAATGCGATTCCAGCAGTTTTTCCTTCCGCTGATGGATCAATTGCAGCAGCACTTAATTTCTCAAATAAATCTTCTTGAGATGAATTTTTCTTTGCTTCAACAATTGTATTCCCATTATTAGCTTCATCGTTATATATATTTTCATTTATTAGTGGAAGCGTTTTGGCAAATTCTATGCCAAATGATGATGCCTTTAAATGCAAATATTGTGGTTCCTCTAATAATCCTGCTTCAACCAAAAATCCCGCTATCCATCTCGCCTTTTCATTATTAAGTCCATATTTTGTTGCTTCATGATATATTTCATTTCTGGTAACATCATTTTCAGCAAAGAAAATCATTTCTCCAACAAAACGATAGTGGCAATGCAATATTCTAATAAAATCTATGTCTGCACCTGTCTCACACCATTCTTTTGCAACTGTACTTGTAACATATACGTTTCTCCCAACTTCTTCCAGCAATCCAGAAGCCTTAAGAAACGGCAACATTGATTCAACACTACTTACTTTTAAATTGAACTCATCACCTATATATTTGAATAGTTCTACTCTTGTTACTCTTTCACACGAATACTTTAATATTCTTCTTAAATTTTCTATTTTATCAGGACTTGGAGCCCACAAATTATATGTGGAACGTTCTTTATGAAGTAAATCGTTGTCATACAACTCATGTATCATATTTGATATTTCAATGGGGGCTTCACTAATCTCATAAGCGACTTCTGTTTTTTCGAATGAAGCCAACATTTCCGGAGTAACTAACGTCCATTCTTTCAAAGCCTTTCGGCCATTCTCCGTCAATATCCATTTTCGATTTCCTATCATTTCAATAAGTCCTAATGCTTCCAGCCAATCCATCCTCTTTCTTGTATTAGAACAATTATTCCACTTCAATTTGTATAAATCACATATTTTTGCATCAACCTCTTGCACAGTACTTGGTTCTAAATTCAACACATACAAAATTTCTCCAAATATACGAAACTTATTGTGCATTACACAAGCAAGATTATAAAGTGATAAATCTTTATATAATTGTTCCCCTACCTCTGACAAACACAAACTACCATTATGATTTTCTACTATTCCAAGTCCTTTTAAAAATGGTGCATATTCTCGCCAGGTTCTGCACTCGGTGACTCCTTCTATTTTGGGAATATCATCCATACTATTTGCGTTTTCGCATGCAATCTGTTTAATCAACTCCACAACTATCTTTGTATATTCGCTTTTACTTCCTAATAAATCCGGAATCGACCACGATTTCTTTCTCCACATGCTTTTTATCTCTATGCTCATTACTATTTCCTCCAAACTGATATGTAATGACCTCTTGTCAAGTACAAATTAACAGAAATCACCACAAACTTTATTTAATTGTTGCTGAAGGCACCCGGAAAGAGCCTCGGAGCATCAGTTCCCGGCCTTGGCCACTCTGATATACGTGGATTGGTTACCTACAGGTCAATGGTCCGCCGTGAGCCCTACTGTCTAAAAGCGTGGATCACAGATTTCTCTGTGCCGACATAGTTTGGGCGTAGATAGCTCGAACCTTGAAATGGCCGAAGCCCTTTCAGGATGTCTTCAGTTGTTACTTTGTATTAACCAGATGTATGTGGCGTAAGCCATCTCACATCTGCTTAATTACCCGCCATTACAGCAGGATGATGATGTCAAGACTGCGAAGCACCGCCATAGGCGGCTTGGTCTTGACAGTAGCAGCGTGATGTTATACCCGTATATCAGGCAATGTTATCTGTCATCATGCCCCACATGAAACATGCGAGTTCCCTTGCGATTGCTGTTTTGGCTACATTGTGTTTCTTGCATTTATTAAGTACCATCTTGTAGTATCGACGTCTTAGACGCTCGTTAGCTTTGTCAGCATAAGCGATGACTGCCGGCGTATTCCCTGACTGCCGGGCTTTCAATTCTTTGGATTTGAAACCAACCTGTCCTCTTGCATAGCATTGTGACGCCTCTGTTAGGAGTAACCGTACATGCCTGTTTCCTGCTTTGGTAATTCCAAGTCTGTTCTGATCATCACCGCTGGAATCCTCACCAGGTACAAGACCGATGTAGGACGCAAAGTGCTGAGCAGAAGCAAAACGCTTGAAATCGCCGACTTCAACCAAGACAGAAAGTGCAGTATGTGTCTTCACACCGATGAAGCAACAAAGCTTTTTCACAGCTTCCTTGTATTCATCCTGTGTGGAAAGCTCCTCAATACGCTTATCCAATCGCTCAAGCTTGTCTGATAGTGCCTGGTATGTCAGCAGGTATTCGTCGAGGATCTCCTTGTACAGAGCCTCAGGTGTTAAGGCTTTAAGCCATTTAAGATGTGCTGCCGTCCAATGACTGTTTCCATCATAGCGATAGTTATGGCGCAAACAGAATGCAAGAATCTGCTGCTTTACTTTTTTGAGTGCCAGCTTATGATCATCCCCCATACGCAGGAATTCTTTTGTTTCTTCATCCTTTGCAGTTGGGATATGAACAGGGCTGTAGTTATGCTGTGCAAGACATTTGGCAATGATTTCAGCATCTCGTTTGTCTGTTCTGATACGCTTTTTACTACGCTGCTCAAGCATTGTAGTAGGAGCGAGAATAATACATTTTACATTGTTCGCCGTTAACTGGTGATACAAAGTATAACCGAGGCAACCAGCCTCATAACCGCATATGAAGTTAGCATCGTCTCCGTAGATAGTTCTAAGAAACTCCAGATAGTTCAGAACTTTTTTGTAATCAGCCTCTGTCCTCTGGTAGTGAGAAGCCTTTTCGGCTTCGATTGTGTAAGCACAAAGTGAAAAACTTTCCTTGTGAACGTCCATTCCTACGTAAACTGTGTTATAATTCATTTGATGACCTCCCTTTGTATGCGGTAATTCCTGTTTTTGTTGTTTGACAATTACATTATACAGGTAAATCCACGAAGTTACAAAGTGGAGGTCATTACATATTGTCTAATAGATACTGTATTTTTACGGAATAAGTTGAAACCTACTTTTATTATCAAGGTAAGTCCGCTAAATAAACCTGCACATATCTAAACATGAGAGTCAATCTCTTTTTTCCATCATGCAAAACCTAAATCTTTGAATTTCTTCGGTCCAAATACTACTATGAAAACAAATATCATTCTGATTCATGTTTACAGTTTATCATATTTCGCCGCACTGCCCTTTGCCTTCTCCACCGGATACTTCGCCTCGTTCTGATCCATCTTCATATTTACGATCTCATCCGCATCCAGCCCCAGCTTATCCAGCAAATTCTGGCTATATACAATAACATCCGCAAGTTCTTCTTTTACATGCTGTAAATCATAGTCTTTATCAGACCACTGAAAGCATTCCAAAAGCTCTGCTGCCTCAATTACAATTGATTTTGCAAGGTTTTCCGGTGAATGAAACTGATCCCAGTCTCTATCCTCTGTGAATTTTCTGATTCTGTCTATCGTTTCCTGTTTCATATTTACTTTGTCTCTCCTCTTTGGGTTGCCCTTTTTAATGCCTCTCTAAGTTCATCGTCACAAGCATAAATAAACATTCCATTTACACCACGGGTCATCAAAACACGAACTGCATGTTGAATCAATATTTCTCCAAATTTTTGTTTTGAACCATCTGATAATGTTCTGTTTTGAATTGCCTTATCATTACAGCTTTTTTCGGGGTCATATATTACTTTTCCATTTCTGTATTTAACAGAAGGTCCCAGAATAACTCCGGCATAATTTAAATCAAATCCCTGAATTGTAAAAGTAGAACCCACTTCATTGATTGTCTGTGGTTGTTCTGCCCAGGCTAAATCTTTAATCTGTCTCTTTTCTTTTTGGGAAAGTTCTGACTTTAATTCTCTATTCCAGGGTTTATGCCATGCTCCGATTTCTACTTCCCAATATTTTCTAAATCTTCTTTTCGCTTTGCTACTATATTCCCAGTCATAAGTTGCGATCAAACGTGATAATGCCGAATCCGTTTTCTTTGCCTTTTCCGTAATTTCCAGATCCAGTTGTTCCGGATCATCAAAAACCTTGATTGTATATCCATCAACTGTTTCCGGAAGTTTTTTGATCTCGTTTCTTTTTGTAAACGAATCAATCCAGTCCATCGTTTCCGGACCTGCCTGCATCCGAAGCTGTTTATCCAATATAATGTGATTATTGGTTGCTTCTGCCTGCTTTCGGTACTTTTCCAAAATCTGTGCTTCCCAAAACTGTTCCGTCGTGAGTATCTGATATTCATCAAACATCACCACAGTAACTCTTGCCCGCTCTATGATATCCTGAAGCTGATTTTTTCCTCTATAAGATTGCTTACCCTGTGTCAGCAATAAGTGTGCCTCATCTATAAATGCAACATCTACCGGATCATCTGCTGAATGGGTATTAATAAACGATGTGGGCTTGCTGACAACATTTCCATATTTTTCTGTTAATCCAAGTCTCTCCGCTATCTGCTCATATACCTTTATCTGCTCATCATGGTTTACAAGCATATAGCATCGTATACTGGTTTTATTTTCTTCTGCCCGGCAATATAATTCATAAAATGTACTGCTGTTCAAAACAGTCTTACCTGTTCCTGCCTCACCATCAATAAAGATCAGCTGCTTTGTCTTTCCCTTGGAAAGAGCGTCCGTGACTTTCTGTATGATCAATTCTCTTGCATTTTCCTGATCCTCAGTCAACTTGTGCAGTGGTGAAGCCTTATATATCGCCGAATCTTTAATTGCACTCTCTGAGGGAAATAGTTCCTTATTTTCCTTCCGAAGACCTCTCCATATTTTACTGAATATTTCATCCAGCTCTTCCATCGGGTAATAACCCTTCTGCGGATTATCTCTCAAATTATGTACATACCTTACATGATCAGCGCTCATCATATAGTGCATTAACCGATTTTCAATATCCAATGTCAATGATTTATTAAAATGTTCGTGTCCAATAATGAACAAGCTAGAATCCTTTTCCAATAATTTACTCTGCCATTGTGTTCTGTCATTCGCTGTATCATAGTGTTGGCGTGTTCTTTTAAAGATATTATTGGACTCCCCTACATACACCTCAAAATCACCGGAGTCTTTCCAGTTATGTATATAAACTGTGGGAAAATCCATAATGATTTTCCGTGTTTTCTCATCCTCGGAAGGAAGTGAAACAGTTTCAAAGAAATCTAATGATTCACTGTTGTCTTTTATCTGTCTTATAATTGGTTTTGCAACTGCCATCGTAAATCCCCTTTTCCAATATCTTCTGCTTTATAGCTCTTTAATTCTCGTATATTTTTACCTTATTTATTCCTATTTCATCAATCATCTTAATCTCATATTCATGATATTCCATAAAAGTTCTATTAGTCAATATAACGATTACTATTTCATGCCTGTCATTCGCTTTATTTTTATCCCTTGCCAATAGAGTATCATATCTGACAGCACTTGCTTCCTTAGATAAAATAAAAAGCCAGCAGGGAACAAGTGTTCTTTTTCGATTGATTTTTTTATATTAGTGCTGTATAATATTATTGCCAGTGTAAATAGCAGATTTACTCCCATTTGGTTCGTCTAAGACGAATGGTACATATTGACTACTCAATATGTATTTTTAAGGACGCGACTGCATCTCACAGTCTATGCCGCCCATATCCCCTAAGAGTACCAAGTCTGTACCGCAGTTCCCGGAGAGGGGGCTTAGGTGGTGCTATACTTACTTTTTTCGCATCATAAACGTATATAAGTGCTCATAGGGAGAAGAAATATGCTGGTGTGAGAACAATAGATATACGCTATAACAATCTCTTTGTTATTTGAGGATTAGGGAGACTCCTATATGGAGCCAATAATAACAAGGAGGTGATCTCTATGAAAAAGAAAGCGGATAAACCTAATGTTACTATAAATGTCAACATACTTAGTAACATTAAACTTGATGGCAAATCTTTAATCTGCATCATTATCGCTATTATTTGTCTTACACTGGTTATGTCTATTTGTGATCCTACTACTCGTGCTGAATTTATTCGTTTATTTATCAGCATAGTACGCGATTGCTAAACACCAGCATTCAATTTAAAATGAGGGAATTTTATGATTAACCCTATTCATTCGAACCTATATAAACTAACTTCAAAGAAATATTTATTGAGTTTATTACATATCCACAACAGGCAATTTTTAAAACAATCTTATGTTTCCAAACAAATTTCTCCATATATACAAACAGATCCAAAACCTCGTTTAATTGAAGTTCCTTCTGAAGAACTAAAAACCATTCAACGACATATTAAAAATGAATTAAATAAAATCATTGTTCCAGCTAATATTTTTTCTGGGATAAAAGGGAAATCATATATAGGAAATGTAAAACTACATAGCGGTAATAAATATGTCTTCAAAATTGATTTGTGTGCCTTTTTTCCTTGTATCACACGCAATACTGTATACAACTTTTTTATAGAGTCACTAAAAACCTCTCCTGATATTGCAAATATTTTAACTAATTTGTTGACAGTAGACTTGTCAAAATGTAGCATTGAAAACGTTGAATCTGTAAATGCTTTTTTAATATCAAAGAAAATTAAAACACCAAACCATTTAATCTCCGGGTCTCCCGCAAGTCAGATATTATCTTATTTGGTGAACCATAAAATGTTTGATTCTTTACAGAATTTTTGTGATAAAAATAATATTACTATGTCCGTGTATGTTGATGACGTCACCTTTTCTTCACAACACATAATTTCTCATACTCAAAAACAAGTAACATATAAAATTATCTCTAAAAACTTATACCGACTTTCACGTAACAAAGTAAAATACTATACCAAAAAATATCCTAAGCTTATCACTGGTGTCGTTATATCGTCTAATGGAAACTTAAAAATCAAAAATTCATTAAGTCTTAATGTAATCAGCGAATGGAAATACTTTAGTCAGAATCCAAAAAATCTTCAGTCAAAGGCCCGATTGCAAGGACTTCTGATTGCCGCACGCCAAAGTGAACCTGCAAAATTCCAAAATATCTATAACTTAATCCGCGAGGCAAGTATTCCATTTTCTTAAATTTAAAATTTACATTCCGATTTATTCATTGCAAACAAATATCAAAATTATCTGCAAATTATCTTCCACGGAACGTCAATTTGTATTTTAGTCAATCATACTTTACTAAATTATATTTTACTATATATTCTATTTTTACTAGCTTTTCTCTAAACTTTTACACTCGCCTATGGCATTTCTCCACCAGACAATGCTACGATACATATCTGCTACTGTCGTCCTTCCTTAAAACGACTACATACTAAACATGACCGATATATGTATTTCCCATAAAAACAGACCGCGCATCCTTATTAGATGCGCGGTCTGTTCTATACGATAATCCCCTTTTGCTTTTGATACCTTTGGTATCATTTCATAAATTATATAAAACATCTCATGAATTGTCAATAGTACTTTCATTTTTTGTCGTTTTTTCAAAAATTATAAAAGTACTATCGTCTCCCGCCACACTTCGCACAAACTCTCCAGCCTCCATGCCGCATTGGCCGGGCTGGTGGAGGGCAGCACCGTGGCTTCTATGCCAGTCAGGGGTAGCTGATATTTTCGATAAAGCTCTCCTGCTTTGTTACCGTTGGCATAGATCCGCGTGATCTGTGATTCCGCCAGAATCCCTCGAATATCCGTCGGCTCCACATTGCGGATGCTACTGTCGCTGGATCCCTTAATATCGCAGCTCTGGATTACATCCCAGACGGCAATGTGATGAGCCAGTAGCATTTTCTTTTTCTCCTCTATGGTCTCCGGCACCGGTTCCCCGCACAGATCTGCCATCACTTTCCAGAAACGATTCTGCTTATGTCCGTAATAAAAATGGTTCTCCCGGGATTTCACCGAGGGCAATGTTCCCAGGATCAGCACCAGCGAATCCGCATCGTACACCGGTGCAAACGTGTGCTCAATATGTTCATATTCTGTCATGCTGTTTTCCTTCTTCCTTATGGCTGTCCCTGTCTTTCAGCAGATATCGGGCCGCAGGAATTTCCACGATCAGAGTAACTGCTACCGCCACCGCCGCAGACACCACGATAATCAGTATCTGATATTTCCACTGCCATACACGGTCACCTGTCATATTTGGTGGCATATCCCCGCTCCAATAAGGAATTCTTTTTTCTTTCAGCCAGACGGCGATCATCTGATGCCAGAGATACAGATTATAGGAAAATTTGCAAAAAAGTGATGCCACCCGGTTGGAATATAGTTTCTGATAATATTCTCCCGCACAGGCCGTACTGAAAAGGAACAATGCAAACAGAAACGACTGCCCCAGCCTGCTCTGCAGCTGAACTGCCTGCAGATTCACATCCCCGTCGTATTTATGAATCATCCCGTTCATCAGAAAAATACACAAAACAGAGATCACTGTTCCTGCCAGCCGCGAGTATTTATTTTCTGTCACATATTTCTTCCACATGACATACAGGATGCAGCAAAGCATGCCATTGGCATAGATTCCCATAAACGTCAGAATATTATTTCCATAATTTCTCTCTTTTCCCGCAAAACAGTTCAGAATTACCGCAGTACTTGTAACGGAAATCATCAACATCACACTATAAGTGGCAAAGGCCCACTTGCGGAACAATCTTGCGATCCACGGCAGCAGCAGATAATAGATCACTTCCATCTGTACCGTCCATAACACGCCGTTAAAAGATGTGGATATATAAGTGTCCGACCAATTTGGTGCAACGCAAAATACATGTGTCACAATATCCTTGCACAATGCTCCCACATTCCGATATTTATGCCCAGGTAAAATATAAAAAAACAGATCGATCGTCAGCATAAAATAGTAAGAAGGCAATATTCTTGCTGCCCTCTTTCTGTAAAATTTCTTCGTATCCGGCCAGTCCTCTCCCAGAACAATAGATCTTGCATAAGGATAAAAATTGCAGAATGCGCTGAGCAGGATCATCATATCCACAAAAACGAATCCATATCTGACCCATCCAGCAAGGTTGATCTCCGTGAGTCCAATATATTTTGTGTACTCTGTTGGAATCCGAAGATACGGTGTCAGCCATGTCTGCTGCCAGAAATGAAACCACACTACCATCCCGATGGCTATGGCACGGATTCCATCCAGCACACCGATTCTGTTTTCTATTCTGTTTTTTTCATCCATGCTGTATTCCCGCCGTTTCTGATTTTCTGCTGCTTCCTATCTGTCATGTTCCAGTCTCCATCTGATACATCTGGTGAGATAATCCACGTAATCCGCATTCTTACACATTTCCTTGCCGGGAGTATCGGAGATCTTTGCCACATCCATGCCGTTGCAGGCAGTGGTCTTCATGACAATATTCAACGGTTCCTCGCAGGTATCATTGGCAATATAGGTTCCGATACCGAAAGCCACCGTCACCCTGTCCCGGAATGCCTTACGCAGTTCATCTGCCCGTGCAAAGTCCAGGCCGTCACTGAACAGCAGGGTCTTGCGCTTCGGGTCAATCCCCAGAGATTCATAATGAGATATCAGCTTCTCCCCCCATGCAAAGGGATCCCCACTGTCATGCCGCACGCCGGAAAACAGCGTGGAATAGGTCAGCTGGAAATCTTTCAGGAAACAATCCGTGGTGATCGTATCCGTCAAAGCAATTCCGTTCAAAATGCCATACTCTTTCACCCAGGCATCCAGGGCATACCAGTTGGAATATGCCGGATTGTGCTTGTGATTGCCCTGCCCGGTACACATGATCCATTCATGGGCCATAGTGCCTACCGGTGTCACGTTCCATTTCTTTGCCAGATAGACATTGGAGGTACCAATGCAGGCGGAGTCCTTATAATCCTTATTATGCCCCACCAGCTCCTGTACTGCCAGTTCCTGTGCCTCTGCAGAGAGACGGCGTCTCAGACCGAATTCACTGAAATTTCCAAGGCAATACGTTCCGTCCACCAGCTTCTGTAGCTTGTCTGCCAGACGCTCCCGGAAGGAGGCATACAGCTTCTCATAGTCATAATTCATACGGAAAAATACTTCATTAACAATAGCCAGCGTCGGGATCTCATACATAGAAGTATTCAGCCAGGATCCCTTGGTCTCGATGGTCAGACCGCAGTCCGCCTCCGTGCCGATCTCAAAATCCTCGTATCTGGGCTGCCACAAACGTAAAAAATCCACATAGGAACCCTTGATCCATTTTACGTTCTCCAGATAAGCCAGTTCTTCTTCCGTAAAACGTAAGTCACAATAGGCCCGGATCTGCGCCTTGATTTCTTCTACCATTTCAGATGTGAAAAATACATCTGTATTCCTGCATTTGAAGGTCCAGGTAGTCTTATAAGCGCTGAACTGGTGGTAGATACACTGTCCCATAGAGAACTTGTACATATCATTTTCCAGTAAGCTGTTGATGATCTGTGGTAATTGCATGATTTTATCCTCTTTCTCTCTTAGATTCACAACTGTGTAAATATGATATGTTCTCTAAATCACATCCGCCTGGATCGGTCCCATAGCTGCGATGGCCGTCTGGTGCGTCTGGGGTGTCACACAGGCACAGGCCTTCTCAATGACACACACTCTCGCTTCCGGTACAAATGCCTTTGCCATGACCACATTGCTTAACACACAGATTCCGGTGCAGAATCCGGTAAAATCCACTTCCATGGGATATTCACCCTCTGCTGCCTCTCCTGCTGCCGTCACCTCTTCCCAGATTGCCTTCAGCGTATTTCCAAAATCCAGACTGCCAAAAGTAGGCTTTTTCACCGTAAGGATCTGTTCCGGTGCATAATGCTCCTGTACCGCCTTCACGATATCCGGATGGATCTTATATCCTTCTGTGCCTTCCTGTCCGTGCAGAACGGGCAGACGCTTTCCTTCCTGGGTGTGCAGATAATCCGCCGTATGGGTATCCTTTGTAAAGATCACCTTGTAGTATTCCCCGCTTTCTGCTGCCGCAACGATATACTTTACCGCCGCCTCGCACTCCTTGTTTCCCAGCGCCCCGGTGATGAATTCGTTCTGTGCATCCGTGATCACTAATACTTTCTTTGTCATGTCCCTCTCCTCTACTCGTTTTTCTATAATGATGCCGGGGCAAAAGCCCCCGACTTTGCACAAAAAGCAGGCAACCGCATCCTGCGACTACCTGCTTCTATTACTTATAGAAATAATTTCTTCACTTTTTCTGCATCAAATACAACTTCCTTTACCCCGTCCACTTCGATCTGATACAGGGCATTGGCTGCCAGATGCTCCGCCGCCTGCTCAAGGTCACGGATTCCACTGGTGTTGGAATAGATCTCCACCACCGCATCCAGTCCCTCTTCGGTGAGTGTGCATTCGTCTGCCTGCAGTCCAATCCTTTTCAGCACCTTCGGCAATGCAAATCTGGAGAAAATGATCTTCTTCTCCTCCGGTGTGTAATCCGGGATATCGATCACTGCAAAACGGGACATTAACGGAGCACTGATCTGCTCCTTGTCATTGGCAGTGGCGATGGGGTAGACACCAAAGGTGGGAACGGTACATTCCATATAGTTGTCCGTGAATCCCAGATTGTCAAGCAGTGTCAGAAGCACATCCGCCGGATTGCCGTTACCCTTGCCGTTTGCCGCCTTGTCCAACTCATTGATGATGAATACCAGATTAGACTCTCCCGCCATGGAAAAAGCCTCCATGATAATGCCCGGCTTGGCATTGGCATAGATTCTGGAGCTTCCGGTCAGCTGCTCCGGATCGTTAATGGAACTCATGTCCAATGTTGTCCAGGGCAATTTCAGGATCCTCGCCACCGCATAAGCGATCTGGGATTTACCGGTTCCGGCCGGACCCACCAGAAGCAGTCCGTAAGCCGGTAAGGTGTGAGTACGGTTAATCTGGATAATGGTCTCCATGATCCGCTGCTTGACTCTCTCCATACCGTACAATTCCTCGTCCAGGATCCGTCTGGCTTCCACCGGATCAATGGCTTCGAAGTAATTGCCCTTCCACTGAATGTTCATCATGATGGACAGCGCTCTCTGGGCATGTCTTCTCTCTTCCGGAGACACCTCATGGGATCTGGCCACCGCCAGATTTCTTCTGGCCCACAGGCGGATGTTTTCCGGCATAGTCCTTCCGGCGCATGTCATGAAATCGGAGATACTCTGAAGGCTGGTAAGCTTCATATCATCGCCGTCTTCCTCTTCGTCCTCCCCCTGTTCCTCTTCTGCGGGAGCACTGCTGGCGAACAGTCTTTCCATCATGAATTGTAAAAATCCATCTTCTGCCGAAAGCTTGGTTCCGCCGCCAAATGCAGTCTCTCGGATCTTGTATACCGCATAGCCTTCTTCCCGGTTTTCCCCGGAAAGCCTGACATTGATGTGATTTTCTCCTAACCATCTGACGAGGCTTACGAATCTTGCATCGATCTGTAAAATATCGGCATAGGCACTGCTGCCCTCTTCCCTGAATTCGAAATTCGTGCGTTTGTTCTGATTGCCGAAGACACCGATAGCATGGTGCTTCCACTGCTCGCTGCTGTTGTCCAGGATCAGGATCGGCTTTTCGGGACTTGCCACAGCCTCATTGGAACGGAACATGGTATAGGTGCATACGGGATCCTGCTTCTTCTCATTTTCCGGGATACTGCTGAAATCAAATACCGGCATGGTCAGCCTCCTTTTTTCTCGCCTGAATCTTCTCCTCATCGATCAGCTTGAACTGCTTTACCAGATTGGTCATATTCTCGGACTGAGCCAGCAGTTCCTCACTGGTAGCGGATAATTCTTCTGCTGCCGCAGAGTTGGACTGTACGATCTCGGAGATCTGGTTCACACCGCTCTCCGCCTGATTCATGGCATCTGACTGAGCAGCTGCAATCTGGTTCAGTTCCTCAGAATCCTGTGCGATCCTGCGGACGCCTTCCACGATAACGCTCAACGTCTGGGACGCATGATCCACAGCTTCATTGCCGGCATGGATCTCCTCCAGTGTACCGCCGATCAGCTCTCTGGTATTGACAGCGGACTGTGCACTCTGCTCTGCCAGCTTACCAATCTGGTCTGCCACCACAGCAAAACCTCTTCCGGCCTCCCCCGCTCTGGCTGCCTCAATGGACGCATTTAAGGACAGCAGATTGGTCTGACTGGCAATATCCTCGATCTCACCGATGATGTTGCTGATCTTCTCGGAAGTCTCGTTGATCTGTTCCATGATCTCCATCAAATGATTCATCTCGGTACGGCCTTCATCTGCCTTAGCAGAGTATTCCTGTGCCTGCCTGCTGGAATTCTTGGTATGCTCTGCAGTATTGTCTACCATAGAGGTAATATTGGTAATCGTCGCCTGAAGCTCCTGTACAGCTCCTGCCTGTTCGGTTGCCCCCTCAGCCAGAGACTGCGCCGCATCTGCCAGACTTCCGGCACCCATGGATACCTGGCCGGATACGGAATTTACATTGTACAATGCTTCGTTCATCTTGTATTTGATATCTCTCAGGGCTTCCTTCAATTCATCCAGATCCCCTGCATAAAGATCGGGGTAAAGAAATTTTACCGTCCAGTCACCATTTGCCATGGCATTCAGAGCCTGCTTGATATCCTCAATGATCATTCGCAGATTTTCAGCCATTGCAATGGCGGCACGATTCATCTCTGCCACTTCGTCCTCTGTCTTTACTTCCGGGAACTCTGAAGACAGATCACCTGCAGCAAACCCATCCAGTCTGTCTGCCAGCGCTTTCAGCGGTCCGGCGATTCCTTTGGCTATTCTTTTTCCCGCTTTTTCAGATCCCGCAAAGCCTACTCCGATGATCAGAAGGATTACGATAAAAATAACCACACGGAAAACATTCAGCTTGGCTTCCATGGCATTTCCGTTCGTTACACTGCTGTCCAACAGGCTCGTCATATCTGCATAGACCTGCTGGAACACGGGATCCATCTGTTCGCCTGCCATCTGCTGTGCCTGCATCCGCTTAGCAGAATCGGAAGCTGTTCCCAGTTCCAGTATCTGTGCCTCGATCTGCTGATAAGAAGCTACGCCGTCCTTGATCTGCTGGTAGGTAGCTCTTCCCTCATCCGTGATCATGTCATCTTCCAGGGCACTGATATAGGTATCCAACTGTTCCGCCGTCAGGTCATGGGCATTTTTTGCTGTAGCGATCAGTGTATCGTCATCATAGCCGATGGCGGCACGGGTCTCACTCCGCATCTCCGCGATAACGATCATCGCCTTACCGATGTCACCCTGTGCGAAACCGTAATGCTTCAAGGCGTAGGAATACTGATAACTCACGATTCCCATGGCCACACAGGCGATGACACCCGTCATGCTCAGCAGTATCGTGGTCTTACGAAATACTTTCAATAGGCGCTTCTCAATGGAGAGCTTATTTAAACTGTTAAATCTGTCCGTTCTGTCCATTCCAATGTTCCATCCTCTCTGTAAACTGTGTGTAAAAATCTATCGTCCCCTTATACGGCAATAAATAAAACAGACGCAGCAGCAGGAGATTTTCTTCCCTCTGTTTCCCTTCGTCTTCTCCTGTCAGTCTTTCTTCCATGGCATGTAACAGGTCATGCCATTGTAAGGTAAATTGCTGGTTTCTGGTCAGTTCCGGTGTATCGATCCATTTGCTGACCTTCACCTTGCTGCGATTCTCCCTCGCACATTCCCCGGTCTGGAGAAAATAAGAAAATCCCCCATTCTCATAATATCTTCCCAGCGGAAACAGTCTGCAGATTCCGGGACGGTACGGATGGATGCTGCATCTTCCTTCCTCATCCAGATAAGCGCATGCTTCCTCTGTCCCCTGCATTTTCAGATTCGGTAAGATCACACCGTCCACCACATTGAGCTCCACCGATGCCGCTAATAGCTCCTGCATGCTTTTCCCCATTCCTGTAGTCATCCGGTACACATCATAGGGATCCAGGATAATGGAATTGCCCATGCCGTGACAACACCGGGAACAGCCATTGCAACCACCGCAATCCGCTTTTACCATATCATTTGCTTTGTATAATCGGCCGTCGGATATCTCCGCAAGACTTACATTTCGCTTCATATCTACACCATCAGCCTCTCTGTGCCTTGCGTTTCATGATCTCCTTCAAACTCTCCGTATAAGGAGCTCTCGCCACCCCGTATTCCGTGACAATCCCGGCGATCAGTTCATGGTCCGTCACATCGAATGCCGGATTGTAGACCTTTACACCCTCCGGAGCCATGCGCTCCTTGTACCACATCTCAGTAACCTCTTCCGCCTTACGCTGCTCGATGCAGATATCCGCACCGGTGGCAGTCGCCATATCAATCGTGGAAGTCGGTGCACAGATGTATACCGGCACACCGTACTGTTTTGCCACCGCTGCCACCACGCTGGTACCGATCTTGTTCGCAGTATCTCCGTTAGCTGCCACTCTGTCACAGCCTACGAACACTGCCTGCACCCAGCCCTTGGACATGACAGAAGCGGACATATTGTCACAGATCAGTGTCACATCCACGCCTGCGGAATGCAGTTCAAATGCTGTCAGTCTGGCTCCCTGCAAAAGTGGTCTGGTCTCATCCGCAAATACATGGAAGTTGTAACCTCTCTCCTGTCCCAGATAAATCGGTGCGGTTGCGGTACCGTATTTTACGGTTGCAAGTTGTCCTGCATTACAGTGGGTCAGAATACCATCTCCCGGTTTTACCAGTTCCAGTCCAAATTCTCCGATTTTTCGACATACTTCCACATCTTCCGCCCGAATCTGCAAGGCTTCGTCATGCAGGATTTCCTTCACTTCTGCCACTGTTTTGTGTTCTTCTCTGCCAGCCTTCACAGCCACGGCATTCATACGCTTCAATGCCCAGGACAGGTTGACTGCGGTGGGTCTGGAAGAATCCAGATATTCCTTATATTCGGTAAATTTCTCATAAAACTTTTCAAAATCTTCGGTCTCGATGCGGTTTGCCAGCAGATAAATACCCAGTGCCGCCGCTACGCCGATGGCCGGAGCCCCTCTGACTTTCAACAGATAAATGGCATCCCAAATTTCCTGTGCCGTATGTAAAGCGATCAGTTCGATCCTGCCGGGTAATAAGGTCTGGTCTATGATGATCACCGCATCCTGTGCTTCATCCAGTGCCACGGTGTCGTAATCGAGAATTGTTTTTTCTTTTTCCATAGATACTCCTTTATATATGTTTTCGTAATTGTCAGATCCTTACGGTATCTTCCCGGTTAATTTTCATGCCGGATAATATCGGCAAATTCTGCTTTCGCTGCCTTGGCCAGATCCTCCGGTGTCAGACGGATCTGAGATCCGATCTTGCCGCCGCTGACATAGATCTGCTCCTGTGTCTTTGCGCTTTCATCGATTCTGGTCACGTACTGCTTTTTCATGCCAATGGCAGTACAGCCGCCGCGGATATAACCGGTAATGGCGTTAATGTCCTTTACGTGGATCATTTCCACGCTCTTTTCCCCTACCGATTTCGCTGCCTTTTTCAGATCCAGCTCCGCCGCAATAGGGATAACGAATACAAAATAATTCTTGCTGTTGCTCACGGTGACCAACGTCTTATAGACCTGTTCATAGGGCAGGGATAATTTGTCAGCTATCTGAAGACCGTCCACGAATTCCTCACACTCGTAGGTGTGATGGGTATAAGGAATCTTCAAAGATTCCAGGATCCGCATTGCGTTGGTCTTTACTTCTTTTTGTTTTGCCATAAAACTACTCACGCCTTTCAACAACCTGCAAACTTTGAGCCGAAGGCACAAATTTGCAGGTGAAAAATTTATTTTTCACCTTGTTACCCTTGGTATCATTTTATTTTACTATTTTGCTTCCCTCAGCGCAAGCATACAAGGCAAGAAACTTGCACAAGTTGCATCAGTTTTTTGCAGAAAAGAACTCCGCCCGACTCCCGGACGGACCGGGGAATCAGGCGGAGTTCTTATATGTTTTTAATCCGTTGTTACGAATTAGTTTGCTGCCTTCTCAGCCTTTGCAGCCTTCAGCTGCTCGGTCAGAGCGGGAACTACCTTGTTCAGGTCGCCTACGATACCGTAGTCAGCCACATCGAAGATAGGTGCGGTCTCATCCTTGTTGATGGCAACAATGAGATCAGACTCTTCCATACCTGCTACATGCTGAATAGCACCGGAGATACCGATTGCAAAGTAAATCTGAGGACGAACGGTCTTACCGGTCTGTCCAACCTGCAGATCCTTGGGCTTCCAGCCATTATCTACAACTGCACGGGAGCAGGATACGGTACCGCCAAGAACCTCTGCCAGATCGTCCAGGATCCTGAAGTTCTCTGCGCTGCCAACTCCACGTCCGCCGGATACCAGGATCTTAGCATCCATGATATCAACGGTATCGGATACAGCCTTAACGACTTCCTTGATGGTTACATATTTGTTGTTCGGAGTAAATCCGGGATTGTACTCTTCGATTACAGCCTTTGCACCTGCGATAGGAGCGATCTTCTGCATAACGCCGGGACGAACGGTTGCCATCTGAGGTCTGTTGTCGGGGCAGGCGATGGTAGCGATGGTGTTACCACCGAATGCAGGACGGGTCATCAGCAGCTGGTTGTGCTTCTGCTCCTGTCCGGGAATCGCATTGAGAGGGAAATCACCAATCTCAAGTACGGTACAGTCAGCAGTCAGACCGGTCTTAACTCTTGCGGAAACGGTAGGGCCGAGGTCACGTCCGATAGCAGTTGCACCTACCAGAACGATCTCAGGCTTATATTTCTCGATAACAGATGCCAGTGCATGTGCATAAGGCTCGGTTCTGTAAGTCTCCAGTTCGGGATCGTCCACAAGGATTACCTTATCTGCGCCATACTCAGCCAGCTTATCTGCCAGATTCTTTACATTATAACCGATCAGAACCGCGGTTACCTCGGTCTCCAGCTTTGCAGCCAGCTCTTTACCTTTGCCGAGCAGCTCCAATGCGATACCGCTGATCTCATTGTCTACCTGCTGGGCGAACACATATACACCCTTGTATTCTTCAATATTATTGGTTACCATGGTTTGCCTCCTATATTAGATGATGTGCTTTTCTTTGAATTTAGCCACAATGTAAGCTGCTCCGTCTTCAGGCGAATCGGGAACGATCTTCTCACCTGCGCCCTTACGAACCTTATCGGATGCCTTTGCAATCTTGGTAGGAGATCCCTTCAGGCCAAGGTTGCTGTCATCAACATCTTTCAGATCAGCTCTGCCCCAGGTAGTGATCTCTGCCTTGCATGCATCGAAGATTCCGCCGGGAGTCATATAACGAGGCTTATTCAGCTCGGACAGTGCAGTGATCAGGCAGGGCATCTGAGCCTCTACTACATGATATCTGTCATCATACTGTCTCTGAACGATCACCTTGTCTCCCTCAACCTTGATGTCCTGTGCATAAGAGATTACGGGAAGTCCCAGATGCTCAGCGATCTGAGGACCAACCTGTGCGGTATCACCATCGATTGCCTGACGACCGGTAATGATCAGATCATAGTCAAGGTTTCTCAGTGCACCTGCAATGGTAGTGGAAGTAGCCCAGGTATCAGCACCGCCCAGTACTCTGTCGGTAACCAGAATTGCTTTGTCAGCGCCCATAGCCAGCGCCTCACGAAGAGCATCTGCTGCCTTGGGAAGACCCATGGTCAGTACGGTAACTTCTGCGCCGAACTCGTCCTTCAGCTTCAGTGCAGCTTCCAGACCAGCCTTATCATCGGGATTCATGATAGCAAGCATTGCGCCTCTGTCAAGAGTTCCGTCAGGATTGAATTTAACACCGCCCTTGGTATCGGGCACCTGCTTAATACAAACAACAATCTTCATTGTATTTTCTCCTTACTTTTCTAATAAAATTTCCGACAAATGCCTGCTTGCTTATTTCAGCAGATCTGCGGAGATAACCATTCTCTGAACTTCGGAAGTACCCTCGTAGATCTCGGTGATCTTTGCATCACGCATCATACGTTCAACTTCGTACTCTCTGATGTAACCGTAACCACCGTGCAGCTGAACAGCCTTGGTAGTAACTTCCATAGCAACCTCAGCAGCATACAGCTTAGCCATAGCAGCTTCTACAGAGTAAGAGATCTTAGGATTGGTCTTGTACTCGTCCTTCTTGCGTGCAGCCTTGTATACCAGCATCTTGGCAGCTTCCACCTTGGTAGCCATATCAGCCAGCTGGAACTGTGTATTCTGGAATCCGGAAATGGACTTTCCGAACTGCTTTCTTTCCTTGGTGTAAGCAACGGTTCTCTCCAAAGCGCCTTCTGCAATACCCAGAGCCTGGGAAGCGATACCGATACGTCCGCCGTCCAGAGTGTGCATTGCGATCTTGAATCCCTGTCCCTGCTTACCAAGCATATTCTCCTTGGGGATACGGCAGTCGGTGAAGATCAGCTCGTAAGTGGAAGAACCCTTGATACCCATCTTCTTCTCTTTGGTACCGAAGGTAAATCCGGGAGTACCTTTCTCAACGATAAAGGAAGAAATCTCCTTCATCTTTCTGCCTCTCTTCTCTACGATACCGGTAACTGCGATAACAATATATACATCAGCTTCTTTACCGTTGGTGATGAAGCACTTGGATCCGTTGATGACCCACTCGTCACCATCTAATACAGCCTTAGTCTGCTGTCCCTGAGCATCGGTACCTGCACCGGGCTCGGTCAGACCGAAAGCACCGATCTTACGGCCGCTTGCCAGATCGGGAACATATTTCTTCTTCTGATCCTCAGTACCGAAGGTCATGATAGGATCGATACACAGAGAGGTATGTGCGGATACGATAACGCCGGTGGTTGCACAAACCTTGGAAAGCTCCTCAACACACATAGCGTAGGTCAGGGTATCACAGCCCTGTCCGCCGTACTCCTTGGGAACGGGAATTCCCATGAAGCCGTACTTAGCCATCTTCTCAACGGTCTCTCTGGGGAAGGTTTCGGTCTCGTCAACTTCCTGCGCAAGAGGTTTTACTTCGTTCTCGGCGAACTCTTTGAACAGCTGTCTCGCCATCTCATGCTCTTTGGATAATGTAAAATCCATGATGTTAATCCTCCATTGTTATTTATACTTGGTTGTAATTATGAACTTAGACTGTCCAGAGCCGTATCCGGCTCCGAACAGTTATTTTACCTTTTGCCTACTGTGCATCCACAGGAGTCTTGGTGCGGTCTGCATTGTATACATAGAAGCCCTTGCCGGTCTTCACACCAAGGTTACCGCCGCGAACCATCTTACGGATCAGAGGGCATGCACGATACTTGCTGTCGCCGGTCTCGTTGTACAGAACATCCATGATGGCAAGGCAGATATCCAGTCCTACGAAATCGCCCAGTTCCAGGGGTCCCATGGGATGATTAGCGCCCAGCTTCATAGCTGCGTCGATACCTGCGATATCGGATACACCTTCCATCTTGATGAAAGCTGCTTCATTGATCATAGGGATCAGGATACGGTTAACAACAAAGCCTGCTGCCTCGTTTACCTGAACAGGGGTCTTGCCGATCTCTTCCGATATCTTCTTGATGGTGTCTACGGTCTCTGCGGGAGTATTCACACCTGCAATTACCTCAACCAGCTTCATACGGTCTGCGGGATTGAAGAAGTGCATACCGATCAGAGGACGGGTCAGTCCGTTGCCGATCTCGGTAATGGAAAGGCTGGAAGTGTTGGAAGCAAATACACACTCGGGCTTGCAGATCTTGTCCAGCTCACCGAAGGTGGTCTTCTTAACTTCCATGTTCTCAAATGCAGCTTCTACGATCAGATCGCAGTCTGCACACAGATCTTCCTTCAGGCCCGGAGTGATCTTAGCTACGATAGCGTCAACAGCCTCCTGAGTCATCTTTCCTTTTTCTACCAGTCTTGCATAGCCTTTTACGATCTTGGCCTTGCCGCCGTCAGCCCACTCCTGCTTGATATCGCAAAGAGCTACTTCATATCCGTCTACCTGGGCAAATGCCTTTGCAATGCCCTGTCCCATAGTACCTGCACCGATAATACCTACTTTCATGGTAAATCCTCCTGATTTTATACTTTTATATTCGTAATGATTAGCAATTCTTAAAAGGCTCTTTTACCTTCTCCTTGTTCTTGTCAAGGAAGAAAGCCATACCATACTTCTGATCTTCTGTCTCGAAGCAGTCACCGAACAGCTTCTCTTCGATCACTACTGCCTGATCCATATCTGCATCCAGGCCTTCGTTAATAGCTTTCTTGCAGTTGCGGACTGCGATGGGAGCATTCTTTGCAATGGTGGTTGCCATCTTCTGTGCTGCTGCCAGCATTACTTCCTGTGCACTCTTTACCACATTGCCGTCTGCATCTACTTCTGCGCTGTAAACTTCGTTTACCAGACCGATTCTGTAAGCGTCTGCTGCCTTGATATTGCGTGCGGTGTAGATCATCTGTTTTGCCATGCCTGCACCTACCAGACGAGCCAGTCTCTGGGTTCCGCCGAAGCCGGGAGTGATTCCCAGTCCTACCTCGGGCTGTCCGAAGACTGCATTGTCGGAACAGATTCTGATATCACAGCTCATGGAAATCTCACATCCGCCGCCCAGAGCAAAGCCGTTGACAGCTGCGATCACGGGAATGGGGAAGGTCTCGATCTTGCGGAATACATCGTTACCCTTCTTACCGAATGCCTCGCCCTCTGCCTTGGTCAGGCTGCTCATCTCTCCGATATCTGCACCTGCCACGAAGGACTTACTGCCTGCACCGGTGATCACCAGACAACGAACCGTTGCCAGATCTACTGCATCCAATGTAGCGTTCAGTTCATCCAGTACCTGAGAATTCAGAGCGTTCAGTGCCTTTTCACGGTTGATGGTGATGGTTGCCACATTGCCATTCTGCTCATACAAAATGTAATCCATGTTTTTACCTCATTTCACATTTCAATCAGTATTTTCAAAACCACACTAAGGCGATAGAGATTCTACCGCCCCAGCGAATTGTTATTCCATTAGTCCTCGATCTTAACGATGGTGGAGCAGCCCATGCCACCGCCGATGCACAGAGTAGCCAGACCGGTCTTGGCACCTCTTGCCTGCATCTCATGCAGCAGAGTTACCAGAATACGGCATCCGGAAGCTCCTACGGGATGGCCCAGAGCGATAGCACCGCCGTTGGGGTTCAGCTGCTTATCTACATCGATGCCCAGTTCCTTACCAACTGCTACGGACTGTGCTGCGAATGCTTCGTTAGCCTCGATGATATCGAAGTCTTCGATCTTCATACCGGTCTTAGCCATTACCTTCTTGGTAGAAGCTACAGGGCCGATACCCATAACCTCGGGACGAACACCAGCCAGAGCGCCTGCTACGAAAGTAGCCATAGGCTTAACGCCCAGCTCCTTAGCCTTCTCTTCGCTCATAACAACGATAGCTGCTGCACCGTCGTTGATACCGGAAGCGTTACCTGCGGTAACGAATCCACCGGGATTGATGGCACGAAGCTTAGCCAGACCTTCGATGGTAGAACCATGACGAGGGCCTTCATCGGTATCGAATACGATGGTCTCTTTTTTCTTCTTAACTTCTACGGGAACGATCTCTGCCTTGAAGGCACCGTTCTTCTGAGCTTCTTCAGCCTTTAACTGGCTCTTTAATGCGAACTCATCCAGTTCTTCACGGGTAAGTCCCCACTCTTCGCAGATGTTGTCTGCGGTCTTGATCATATGATAATCATTGAAAGCATCCCAAAGTGCATCTTTGATCATGGTATCAACCATGGTTGCGTTACCCATACGATATCCGTAACGTCCCTGAGGAATTGCGTAAGGAGCCATGGACATGTTCTCCATACCACCTGCTACTACGATATCTGCATCACCGGCCATGATCATCTGTGCTGCCTGGTTCACACAGTTCAGGCCAGAACCACATACCACGTTCATGGTAACTGCGGGAACTTCGATGGGAAGTCCGGCTTTGATAGCTGCCTGACGTGCTACGTTCTGTCCCTGGCCAGCCTGGATTACACATCCCATATATACCTGGTCAACTGCTTCGGGAGCAACGCCTGCTCTCTTCAGAGCCTCCTTGATAACGATTGCGCCCAGCTCCGGTGCAGGAGTTGTGCTTAAGGTTCCGCCCATGGTACCGATTGCGGTACGGCAAGCGCCTGCTAATACAACTTTCTTTGCCATTTGTTTGTCCTCCACTTTTTGTTTTCGTTTGGTTTGCTTTCTGAAATGTAGATTGTTATTTTTTTATCATTTCACTGTCCCCATTTTAACATAGCGAAATCTGTTTTGCAATGCTTTTGTCAAAAAAATAACAAAATAACAAATGAAATTTTTAGAAATCAGAATTCCCGGATTTTTGTAGTGCGGATCCACTCTCTTGTTCCCTCGACTTTCTGCACTTCCTGCGTGTGTTTTGCCAGAAAACAGGTCAACGGATAGACATCGATCCAGATCTCGTTGTCACTCTCTTTCTGTTCTTCATCAAAGACCAGTTCCAATCCCCAGTGCAGATGGGTTACTTCTATATTATTTACATTTTCTGTGGTACTGTAACCGGTATGTCCCATATAACCGATCACATCCCCCGCCGTCACCACGCTGCCTTCTTCCAGTCCTTCCGCATAGGGGTAGTTCTGCCTCAGATGTGCATAGTAATAGTAGCGCTTATTATCAAAGCTGCGGATACCAATGCGCCAGCCGCCGTACTGGTTCCAGCCCAGGGCTTCCACAGTGCCGGACTCGACAGCAATGATAGGTACACCGACGAGCCCCATCATGTCATGGCCCAGATGCCTTCGTTTATATCCGTAGCTTCTTCCCGCCCCGAAATCATCATAATGAGTATAATCAAATCCTCTCGCAATGGGGCAATAACCTTTTAATCCGTATTTTTTCTGCCAGGTGCTCTGTCCGTCTTCTCCGATCACCTCTGCCTCGTATTCTCCCACCAGTCCTCCCAGCGCTGCGCTGTAAGCTTCCAGATAATACGGATAGTATTTCATATCTTTTGTGAGAGTTTCTATCTCTGCCTCTCCCTCAACCAGCTTCTCCGCCGTCTCGTTCAGGATCTTCAGCGCCTTTTTGTCAAATTCCCCTCCGGTTCTGGCTGCGGTATATGCAAGCAGCGGGATCCACTCCACATGATGTTCCGTGTCAAACGTATCCACATCCCAGTCATATGCCTGGCAGAGCGCTTCATAGGATACGGTAAAGTCCACCCATTTGATATAATCCTTTCCCGCAGCCGAGGTTGCGGTGACCACCGCCTGTTCCATGCTTTCTGTCCGTCCTGTCTCCCGGAGCAGAAATGCTCCCATCATTATAAATAGAAGCATCACCTCTGCCCGGATCCATGCCCGCATTCTCTTTTCTCTGTCCATTCCCTGTCCTGCTTTCAGTTCCTCCTTACAGGTTATGTTTCTGATTTTTCCGGTATTCAGACAATTCGAAAATCTCCGGGGCATATCATTTCCCATACAACAAAACAGCCTGCCGGAAATTCCGGCAGGCTGTAAATTTGTCTTTATTTAATTTTCTGTCCGGTTTTATACTTCCGGCTCGATCAGTCCGTAGGTATCGCCCTTTCTCTTGTACACTACATTTACCTGATCTGTCTCTGCGTTGCAGAATACGAAGAAGTTGTGTCCCAACAGTTCCATCTGAATGCAGGCATCCTCGGGATACATGGGCTTGATATCGAACTTCTTGGTACGAACGATCTTGATCTCGTCATCGTCTGTGTAATCATTCTCTACATAGGCTTTGCTGAAAGAAGCTGCCGCCTGCTGTTTGTCAACGATCTTGTTCTTATATTTTTTCAACTGTCTCTCAATGATCTCTTCCACCAGATCAATGGATACATACATATCGTTGCTTACCTGCTCCGAACGGATAATGCTTCCCTTTACCGGAATGGTCACCTCAATTTTCTGACGTTCTTTTTCAACGCTTAATGTTACATGTACTTCTGTGTCGGGATTGAAATACTTGTCCAGCTTGCCGATCTTTTCCTCCACTGCTGCTCTTAATCCTGGTGTAACTTCGATGTTTCTGCCAACAATAATAAACTTCATGCTGATCATCCCTTCCAAGTATTTATTTACAAGGTTTTATGTAGCATCCCTTGTATTTATTGTATAGTCATTATAGCACAATAGCACAGCTTTTTGCAATAATTTAAGAAGTTTTTTACTTGTTTTTGACATTCTGTATGTCAACCCTAAAATCGACAAATCCTGTCATTTTATTATTTTTATTACATGTTCACAAAACATTTGTTCCTGTTTTTTCGTAAATTTATCCCCCTTGCAGTGCCGGTTTTTCTGTGGATAATGTGTATAACTTGGTGTATAAGTAACTTTTATCCTATTTTCTGGCATTTTGGATGTGGATAACTTATTTTGTATTTAAATTTCTTTTCTATCGTTTTTACGTTCGTGTCACTTTTTTTGTATACTTTGTATAGTTCCGTTTTGTCAATCCCCATTTCATCGCGTAACAATATTTTGACAAATTGCACAATTCGTTATACAACTTATAGTTTTTTGCCTTATCGGCACTTAAGTTCCACTGTCCCCACAGCATCCTGTCCACATGGAAAATAAACCGACCACATGACACGGTGCAATCGAGTAGTCTCGCTCATCGTATACACACAAAAAAGCACTGTGTGTTTCCACACAGTGCCTTGTACTTTCTGTTATATAATCAGAAGATCCGTCGAACTGCCAGTACCTTCTTGTAATCCGCATTAGATACGATGATACCGGTCTTGGCGGTAGATGCATGAACGATCTGGCCGTTACCGATATACAGTGCCACATGACCGGAGTAACAGATCAGGTCACCTGCCTGTGCATTGGCAAGTCCGTCAACCGCGGAACCCTGGCTGCGGTCTGCGGAAGAGGAATGAGGCAGACTTACACCGAAGTTAGCATATACACTCATTACAAATCCGGAACAGTCGGTGCCGTTGGTCAGGCTGGATCCGCCGTATACATAAGGGTTACCAACGAACTGTAATGCATAGTCGGCAACTGCGGTACCCATCTCGCTGTCTCCGCTGGCCGCATAAGTAACTGCGGGAGCGCTACTGGAAGAGCCAGAACTCTTGCTGCTTGTGGCTGCCTTGGCTGCCGCTGCGGCACGTGCTCTTTCTCTCTCTTCTTTCTCCTTTGCCAGACGCTTTGCTTCTTCCTCTTTGGATTCTGCTTCTACGAATTCCGTATGCAGGGAAACAAATTCTGTAGAGACCCATCCAAGACCTTCCTCGGTATCTACCTGTACCCAGCCATCGGTCTCATCGGATACTACCAGATCGTCCTCCAGAGGAACCAGACCCAGCACCGATGCTTCCAGCGAAGGCTCGGTACGAACTTTCAATGTGGTGGTGTTAACGGTTGCCAGTCGGGTTCCTACCTTCTTGGCAAGTTCTACTGCTTCGTCGCCAGTCACACAGTACTCGGCTTTTACATAACCGGTTACGGAACCGGAAGAAATCTGATACCAGCCGTTCTCTTCGGAAATGAAGAGACCAACGGAATCGTCATACAATTTACCGACGATCTCACCTTCCTCACTGGGCAGGCTTCTTACATTTACATAATCATTCACCTGTGCGATTACCAGATTCTTGAAGGACTCCTCCTCGGATGCTTCCGGGGTGGTATCCATCTGATCGTCACGGATCACAGTCTCAATAATGCTTTCAATCTGTTTCGTGCTGTTGGTACCTGTGGAAAGGCTCTCCAGCTTGTTGCCCTTTGCCAGGGTCAGCTCGATACCGCCGCTGGGCAGTACAGATGAAGATGCTGCTGCATTTGCAGTGATATTCATTCCGGAAAAAGCCATAACCGCTGCCATGGTGCAAACGGTAATTTTTACAGATTTACGAACCATTCTATCCTCCTGAAACTCTTGGAGCTGTCTCAATTTCTTAACTTATTTCTTTACATTTTCAAATCATTTGTTACGAATTTGTTACATCCGTTAACAAATATATCACGCGAACTCCCATTTGTCAATATAGTGAATTAATTGTCAATGTTGTAAGAAATTCCCATTTCATGCGGGTTTGCGGTGTTTTTACATAAAAAGAGCCACCATCCAGGTGACTCTTTTCTTTAAATATTCTTCGGTTTTCTTCCGAATTTCTTAATGAATCTATTACTAATCTGTGTCTGTTAACGAAAACGGTTGCAGTAATTTCCCGCGCTGACTGCTGCATTGGCACCGTCTGCCACCGCTGTTACGACCTGGCGCAGAGGTTTCTTACGGATATCTCCGGCCACATAAATGCCGGGGCGGCCGGTCTCTCCGGTCTCATCCGCAGGGATATAACCGTCTTCCCCGACTGCTACCAGTTCCCGCAGCAGTTCCGTGTTGGGATGGATGCCTACAGCGATAAAGATGCCTGCTGCCTCCAGATCTTTTTCCGCTTCTGTCTTCACATTTTTGATACGCAGCTTTTCCACCATGTCCTCGCCACAGATTTCTGTAACCACATGGTCATAGAGAATCTCCACATTAGGGAGACCCTTTAATTCCTCCTGCAATACCATAGCTCCCCGCAGACTATCTCTTCTGTGGATCAGATACACCTTTTCGCAGGTTCTTGCCAGATAGATGGCATCTTCCAGTGCCACGTCACCGCCGCCGACCACAGCCACCGTTCTGCCCCGGAAAAAGGCACCGTCACAGGTAGCACAGTAGGATACCCCCATGCCGTTCAATTCTTCCTCGCCGGGTACTCCTAATCTGGCATGTTCCGCACCGGTGGCAAAGATCACCGTACGGGTCTCCAGTTCCTGGTTGCCCGCATAGACGCATTTGTAATCGCCTCGTTCTTCCACACTGTGTACCGTAGCCTCCAGGAACTCCGCTCCCAGTTTCTCTGCATGCTGCCGGAACGTCATTCCCATATCGAATCCACTGATGCCGGGAAGTCCCAGATAGTTATCCACCTCATAGGTATTGAGGATCTGACCGCCGCTCATGGGCTTTTCTTCTATAATAAGTAGATTCAGTCCCGCTCTCTTACCATAGACTGCAGCTGACAGCCCTGCGGGACCGGAACCGATAATGATCAAATCGTACATAATTTTCTCTCCTTTTGTCCAGTGTAGCAGTTCCCCTATGGAAAAGCAAGTCCATCTGTGCTACACTCGTTTTACAGGTTTTTAGCATTCGGCACTGTTTTATCTCCAAAGGGTGCCGTAGAATTCAGAAAGGATACTTTACATGAATACAAGAAAGAACGCACCGTTGGCTCTTGTCACCGGTGCCTCCCGCGGCATCGGTAAGGCCATCGCAGAAGCCCTGGCCGAAGCCGGCTACCATCTGATCCTCACCTGTAGCCATACCTTGCCGGACCTTCAGGAAGGGGCTGCCTGTTTAGAAGAAAAATATGGCATCACCTGCGCCGCCATGGCTGCGGACGCATCGGAACCCGCTGCCATCGAAAAAATTTTTGCCTCCCTGGACCATCTGGATGTACTGGTCAACAACGCCGGAATCTCTTACATTGGTCTGCTCACGGATATGAGTGTCGAAGAATGGCAGCATGTCCTGAATACGAACCTGAGCTCCTGCTTCTACACCAGCCGTCTGGCAGTGCCTCTGATGCTGCTGAAGCACAGCGGACGCATTATCAATATTTCCTCCGTCTGGGGAAATGTGGGAGCTTCCATGGAAGTGGCTTACTCCGCCTCCAAGGGTGGTGTGAACAGCTTCACCAAAGCACTGGCCAAGGAGCTGGCTCCCAGTAATATCCAGGTCAACGCCATCTCCTGCGGTGTTATTGATACTGCCATGAACCACTGCTTCTCCCCCGAGGAAATGAATGCCCTCCGGGAAGAGATTCCCGCCGACCGTCTGGGCCAGCCGGAGGAAGTCGCAAAACTTGTCCTCCAGCTCATCCAGGCGCCAACCTATCTCACCGGACAGATCCTTACTCTTGACGGAGGCTGGCAATAACACTCTCCGCCGATTCTCCCGGTACCAGTGATGCCACGATCCGCTCCATCTCTTCTTTGGATCCAGCATCCCGGCACCGGAGGATCAGGTGTTCCTTCTCCGTCTCTGTCAGTGCCGCATAGCCTTGCATGGCCTGTTCATTCATCGCCAGCGCCATGCCGAATCCTACCGGCAGTTCATTCAAGGGAAACGCTTCTGTTCCGCCGCTTCCCCCAGTCAATCCATCCATTGCAAACTCCTTTCCCGCGTTCTGCGAAGATGCCTCATTTTACAGGCATCCTGTTTTTGCATAACAATCGTGCACTTGATCGATAACATAATTTTGCATATGTTATCGATCAAGTGCTACTGTTTAGTCTGTGCAGGAGGAATCTGCGATATACAAAACGAAAACTCGCTCTTTGTAAATGAAAATCTCACGAATAACGGTATTCTCCGCCATCCGTGAGATTTTCAGTTTGCTTTCTGTCTGTCAGGTATCCAACATTATTTTCCGGCAAGATATTCTCTCATATGTTCTCTGATATGCTCGAACTGTTTTCTCGTATGAGAATTTTTCGACTCAAAATTCATCAGCTTATCCAGATACCCCTGTCTCTTCACAATACGGCAGCTCTCGGGATAGACCAGCTCGTACACCAGCGAAATATGTCCCACCACGTTGTCCACTGCTGTTTTCTTCAGGGATCGTAGTACGGCATGCTCCTCATCAAAGCTCTGCAGTACTTCCGGCGTCACTTCCTCCTGGTATAATACCTCGGTGTCCACATTGTAGATCTCTTCCAGAGGGAATTCCACATTGACCTTCAAGATATCAATCTTATCCGCATCCCGTAAGATATGGCAGAACATTGCCGTACGTTCGTCCAGTCCCTCCGGAATCCGGTAGGCGCTGTGATAAAACACCGCCGTCCACAGAAGCTCATCGCAGGAAGCATCTTCCACGAAATCCCGGATACTGATTCCGGCGTCTGCCTGAATTTCCTCGGACAGGCTTTCTTCGCTTCCGGAAGCAAGTCCGTGTTTCTCTTCCCAGACCTTACCAAATAAAATCCTTGCTCCGTATTTCGCATGATCGATGGAATCTGCATCGGTGAAGGTACCATATACCCGCTGTTGTTCAAACCGCCCCACATCATGGAGCAGTCCGGTCAGCCACGCAATGTCCACCTCTTCCTCCGGAAGCTCCAGAGATCTGGCGATCTGCTGGCACAATCCGCAGACCCGGTAGGTGTGTTCTATTTTCAGACGGATCATGTCCCGGCTGCTGTCATAACGGTCCGTGTATTCCTGAAATGCTGCCAGTGCTTTTTCTCTGTTGATCTTCATTGTTCGTTGCCTCTTTTGCCTCTTATCTCTTTCATGTTTCATGACTCATGACCTGTTCGGTTTTTTCAAATCCATTCCTTCTTATCTGATGGTTTTTGTCTCTGTCAGGCCTTTTTCTCTGTCGACGATACATAGGCCAGCTTGTATACCGCTACACAGATCACTGCAACCACCATCAGCAATCCCAGCTCCAATGCCCATGTAGGAATCGTGGAGGCACACACCACAGTCAGAAAGTCCACTGCAAAATGCAGTCCGAAGGCTGCTGCCAAATGCAACTTTCTGCCTGTCTTCACCGCACTGTATACAAGAATCGACAACGCGATCTGCAGGGCGATCGCACTGATTCGCTCCACCGGTGCGAGGTAGAACTGGTAAGCCGGCGTGGTCCAGAGAACAGAGAGCTGATGGTAGGTTACCTCCTGTTGTGCGGGCTCCAATGCCGTCATAGTCTTCTCCATCAGGCCACCGTTAATCATGGCTGCGGTAAGGAGATTGCTCATAGAAGACATACCAAGGATCAGAAAAGCCTCAATGCCGCCATGTCCGGCGCCGTACATCAATGCATTTTCCCGGGTAAGATGTTTTTTCAGGCAGAATTTCATGGCAATCCACCGGCCACACTCCTCAAAAAGTGCTGCTGCAAGCCCACCGTAAATCGCATACAGCCAGATATTGTCCCGGATCACGTCTCCGGTCACCGTCAGCACAATGGCATGGCAGATCTGCTCTAAGATCATGGCAAAGCCCACGAAGATACCGCAGCCGATGAAGAACGCCGGCACCCATGCCTTTGTCTTCTTATAGATAAAGATACCTAAAAATATGGGTAAACCCACGGATAATAGCAGAGATATCACCATCCCCACCATGCTTGCACCGCTTACAGTTCCCCAGATCATTGCCGTTTCCGTTACACTCTCAACTGTCATATATTCTCCTATCTGAGCGCCGCGGGACGCTCTGCGCACCTGTTATTTCACCGTTCCCCCTTGTAAGATTCTCCGGAAAAAGGTAAGAAAACCTTCCTCTACCGCCACCTGATCCACCGCCGTCTCAGGCAGATCATAGAAATATTTCCCGGTTCCGGGATCCAGGGAAATGCTGTCCAGCGGAAACCCCTCTCTGCGGATGCTGCTGTGGGGTACATCCGTCAGCCAGAATTTCTCACTTTCCATGTCAGGCTCCATCGCCTCATATATATGTTCCTCATCCTGCACATAGCAGATGGCATTGCGGTATTTTGCCGTAAGCCTTCCATAGCGTTTGACCAGTCCGATATAATGCTCCAGCATCTGCTCATCCGTCAGATACACACCATTCACCGTACGCACATGTACCCCGGGCTGGACCGCCTCCGGGACATCTTCAAAATACAACCCGGAATCACAGGAAAATACAGGCATACGAAAAGCTTCATAATAAGCATGGGCCTTCTGCCTGGCATTCTCCAGAGGCGTATTGCCTGTCTCCGGGACATCGGGAATTTTCATCCCCTGTGCCCGCAGATCCTGCAGACTGATCAATTCGATGCCAAGTCCGGCTATGCGGTTCTGCATGGCAGCTGCCTTTGCCGGATTGCCGGTACCGTATAACAGTTTCATAAGCAATGTCCTGCTTCCTTTCCGGTCAGATCAGCGCCGGTGTCTGTGCCAGAACAGAGATAATCGCGATTGCCGCCAAAATCACAACAACTACCACTACTGCAACAATGATCTTCTTTTTCATATATGATACCTGCTCTTTCCAAACCTTTTATGATTTTGCATCCCATGAACTAATGATGACATATTTCAAGGACAATTTCAAGGATTATGAAAATATTCGAGATGACTCCGCTTTCTCAGCCGGCCAGGATTTTCTGAGTGCCGCATAGGAAACCAGGAAGTTGGCAAGCCATCCGGCCGGCACGGCAAGCCAGACAAAGTCAATACCAAAACGCGGTGCACAGATCAACGCCACAGACAAGCGAATCGCAAGGTTTACCATATTGGCAATGAGGAACGGTCGCATGATGCCGAGTCCGCGAAGAACTCCATCGGTTGCCATTTTAATCCCCATGAAGATAAAGAAGTAACCAAGCCATCTCATATAATCTCCGGACACCTGATAGGCCAGAGCTGTTCCGTCTTTTCCAAGAAATAGCGAGGAAATCTGCGTGTGCAGCGTTTCAATGACAAGGAAGGCAAGCGCCGCAAAACACACGTCCAACACCAATGCCGCATGATAACCTTTTTTGATACGCTCGGTTTTGCCTGCCCCAAGGTTCTGGGAAACATACGGCGAAACTGCATTGCCGATGGACACGAAGATCAGGGAAAAAACATTCTCCACCCGCATCGTCGCCGCATATCCTGCAAGTGCCTGTGTGCCGAAGGGATTTACCACTGCCTGTACGATCATCATACCGATCGATACGGTAGACTGCTGCAGGACCGAGGGCACTGCGATCCGAAGCATCGAGCGCAGCTTACGCCCGTCAAACCACTGAAACGGGCTTTGGTATCGCCGCATCCGGTATAAGAAAATCAAAAGTGAAAAAACAGCGGAAATTCCCTGGGCAATCAGGGTTGCAAGCGCCGCGCCGAATACACCAAGCCCCAGAACGGCTACCATCCAAAGATCCATCACAATATTCAGGATGGATGAAAAGATCAGCAGCCCCAGCGGAATTTTTGATTCACCGATGGAAGTGAACATGGTGGAGAGAATATTGTACATGAACAAAAACGGAAATCCCACAAAATAGACCCGCAAGTACAGTACCGCTTCCTCCAGAATATCGGCAGGGGTCTGTAATCCGCTCATCATCGCATTGGAAAAGCAAAAGCCAAAGACACCAAGTAGGATGCTCAGAAGCAAAAAGCTGATCAGTGACGTAGACACAATGGTTTTCATTTTGCCATACTCTTTTGCGCCGAAATAGCGACTCACAAGCACACCAGCACCGACACCGGCACCCAGTGCCACACAAATGAAAACATTCGTCAGGGCTGCACAGGCACCCACCGCTGCCAGTGCAGAGGAACCCACAAACTGACCGACGATAATGGAGTCAGCCATATTGTATACCTGCTGAAAAAAGCTGCCGAGAATCATCGGCATTGCAAAAACCGTCAGCGCTTTCAGCGGTGCATCGGTAATCAAATACTCATCTTTTGACATGATCCTATTCCTCCACAGTTCCTTCAGCATTCTTCCATGGCTTCTTCAACTCGTTCATCTACATCTTCTGGAAGTTGGATGGCATCCAGCTTTCGCGTGAAAAGTTCAATCATCGCAGGATACTGATTTGTAATTGGGTGACTAAACCGATAAAACTGCGGCACACCTTCTTTCTTTATATGCAGCAATCCCATTTCTTCAAGCTGTTTCGATGCCCTTGATATAGAAGTAGGTGTCAGTTCCAAGTTCTTCGCGGCTTGACTTGTAGATAGTTCCTGTTCGCCTCCAATCTTAACTCTTTTTGAGTTAAGATACAATATTTGAGTTAAGAACAGTTGAAAATCAACATTATCAAATATTATTTTTACGCAAAAAAGCCCGATGCAACATGAGCATTACACCCACACTGCACCGGAACTTGTTTTTTGCATCCGTTTCCAGAATCACCGGCACGCCCAGCCGGTTGCCCTCGGCAAAGGCAACATCCAGCACCTTTCGCATATAGCCCTGCCGCTGATATTTCTCCCGCACACAGACAAGCCCAACGAAAATGTAGGGCTTCCTTTCCTTGTCCATGCGGTCTTGCAGGGAAGCCCCTCCCCGCTTGATAACGATACCAAACTGCAGAAGGCGCTTCATGTCCGATACTGCTTTTGCGGCATACCAATATGCCGCCCACTATTATCTGACCTTCATGCAGAAATCACAGCGGTCATTTCCACGCCCCAGCGTCATGCTTCTCTCCCAGATCAGCTTCGGATGCAGCCCGGTATAGC
>ERZ860590.351-NODE-351-length-41093-cov-7.752936_pt1 | contig 41093 bp, 25 predicted proteins | sample MGYA00509975_ERZ860590 | MGnify/ENA primary metagenome ERZ860590 (study PRJEB30046, sample SAMN00715250) | human gut metagenome | study: EMG produced TPA metagenomics assembly of the A metagenome-wide association study of gut microbiota in type 2... | reverse complement strand
TCATAAAAAAACTTTTTAATTTAACGTTCATAAATGCTAAGTTCTCTTAGAACTTTATATTAAATATTGCTGCAAAGATATGAAAATATATTAAATACCAAAGATATCGCAGCTAAAATGTTGGATAATAAATAATTTTATTCTAACAGGATTTACTTTTTGCTTGCCAAACTCAGCAAAACAACTCTTTTTGAACGTTTTTATCTAAGTTCTAAGAGAACTTAGGTCATGTTAAACATTGAACTATAAGGTATTGACAATACTCAAAACATATTGTAACACTTTTACATACATCACATATTCTCAGACAAAATGATTTCATTCCAAATATATTGCTTTATTTCCATCCGGAACGTAAGAACAGACAGTTTCTATAATTCTTTCCGTACCAGTTAAAAATCATAGATGCATAATATATGAAACAAAATGAAGTTCCTTGGGGTAGAATTACAATCTACCTTTGTCTACAATCAGCAAGGGCCACGCCGAAAGTCGACGAAGCCCATTCCTAAAATACTCCATTTACCCATCCTTACTCCCCAAAGACAAGTACAATATTTATTCTTCTATCAACTCATACTTTCCTTCCGGGAACCAGCGTTCCAATATATTATCCACTTCTGATTCAATCTCAGGAGTCACATAGCGGCACACCTTTTTATAAGCATAAACCAAAGATACCGCTTCATCAATCCAGCCGATAATTGGTAACCGCTTAGCCGAAATCAAATCGATCGGCAATACCAGATACGAAAGTGCCGCCACAATCAACATTTTATCCGAAGAGGGAGTTTCGGGGCTTCGCAATACATAATATAATAGAAGTACAGGACGAGCAGTCGTTCTACCGGTGGCCTTTGCGTAATCCGTAATTTTCTCCCACAGGAGTTCATAATCAATCAAGTTTTTTTTCATTTTCATATATGATTTTGTTAAGGGTAATATATCTATTATTCCGGTAAATTTATGAACTTAACTTCGTAAGCCAAGCAACTTATGTTCGTGAATCAAGTTACTTAACTTACTTGCCCCATGAACTTAAGTTCATTAAAATGATTATCTTGTTTATTTTCCGGTACTCATCACTCCGGAATCGTTATCACTATTATTCACCCTCCGTTGACCTGTCTTAAACTTACGGCCAAACGAGAAATTATAAGAAACACTTGCCAAAAACATTTGTGAGCTCTCCTTCACATAATTCGTTTTTTTATAAGAAGCATATTTATTCCAGTTCTCAGTCTGTTGCTTATAATTATCCGTAAACGGATTGAAAGCGCCTAGCCCCACACGCAAATTCTTATGCGTGTAATACATCATCAATACCTGAATATTCTCTCCCCCCGACAAGGTTTCCCCCCAGAAATTATTCCAGTTAGTATTCATCTGCCAGTAAAGAGAGAACTGCTTGTAATTAAAGGATGCTTCAGCATTACAATACCAGTTTGTATAAATATGAGAATATGTATTACCATGACTCATATAATGGTTTACTCCACCGGTAAACGAGAACTGTAGCATATCCTTAATAGGACCGACACGCAAAGTCAGACGCCCCGATAATTTCTGCCAATCCTTTTGATTGTCCCATGTCTGTACAATCTTGTCACCGTCCTGATACTTCTCGTCCATAATGGCATTCGGCTGATAATCATACGCTCCCCAAATATTAGAATAAAATATACCTTTCTGCCATTCGTATGTCAACTCTGTGTGATAACGCAAATAGGCTTTCAAGTTCGGATTGCCTCGTCTGATTTGCAACGAATCCACAATCTGTTCTACAGCACTTAAATCCCCCAATGACGGCGAAGCATTACTGATATCGGATTTCCAACGAACAAATGAATTTCCCGGTAATGCATAATGCAGTACCAAACGGGGATTAAAACTATAATTCTCATACGAATCATCACCACTTTGTTTGTAATAAGAACGAGTAACACCTACACCCAATCTGTAGTCCAATTTATTTACCTTTCCTCTATATTCCCCATAAACATATGTATCCCCTTGATTCATATCCGTTTCATAATAATGACCGTTACGGTATTCATTATTGGCAAAAGACTGAGTATGGCGCAAACCGAAACTCAAGGAATTTCCTTTAGAAAATTGCTTCTCATAAACAGCCTCCCCAATCAGAGAATATTTATCTCCCAATACATTATTATTAATATCAGTCAACAACTCATCCTGCAAGCTTTCTTGATACAAACGGCGTAATTTTTCCCTATTATAAGTACCTACCACATTGAATACCAAAAGTTGCTTATTTTTCAATCCCTGTTGATAATAAAGATCCAACGAAGGACGAGACCAACTTTCTTTAGTACGGTCTATCATATCCACCTTATCATCAGAATCGGCAACATTAGTCAATACTCCTTGATAATCCCAATGAGGCTGGCTATTACTTCTCAAACGAAAAGTAGCACTGAACAATGAATTTTCAGTCTGCTGTAAATTATAATTCATACTTAAATTATTCATAAACACAGATCCGTGCCCCGGTTCACCTTCTTCTATACGATGTAATGTCGTTCCGTCCGCCAAATGGAATTCCTCTTCATTATCCCGGTACATACCATAGAAATCGCGAGGTCCCATGTAATACGAAACACCAAACTCAGACTTCTTATGGTTCACTTTTCCAAAAACATTATATTCTCCCCACATGGCATTCATCCCCTGAGACAAATCCACTCCAAAGTTTCCCCCCGTTTCCGGACGACGGACAATATAATCAAGCACTACCTCAGCATTACCATAACGCAAACCAGGGTTGTCATGATACTCTATACGAATAATGTCTGATGGCTGTAATGCCTTAATCTCTTCAACTTCTGCTTTCGCTCCATTGATACGAAGCTGAAGTTCTCCTCCCCCTAACACTCCTATCTCATTATTCATGGGATTTATCTGAATACGGGGAAGCATCATCTGTTGCAACAGATTGACTCCATTTGTTGAAATCTTCATTTGCCGTTCAGAAGGAAAAATCAACTTACGATCCGAATGACTGATTTGTCCGGAAGCACTAACTGTTACACCTTCCATAGCCACAGCATCATCTTCCAACAAAATTTCCCCTAAATTTATATTCTGTTTAATTCCGTCTAATACAATGAATTGCGTACGATACCCCACACAGGATAATGCCAATAAATAATCGCCTGCATAGACCTTATTCAGTAAGAAATCGCCTTTGCTATTCGTAATAGTTCCTCCAACAAAAACCGAATCTGCTGTTTGTAAAACTACATTAACATATTCTGCAGCCTTTTTACTTGTCGCGTCTTTCACAGTGCCCTTTATAATTATTTGTTGGGCAAAAACTCCTTGTACCATACTGGCTACCAGTATGACTATCATTACTATTTTTCTCATTTTAAATATTATGATTTTATTCTTTTTACAAGATGGCCTGTCCTGCTTAAAAGTTATTGTTTTACTGTTTAGACGCTAGAAGCTGAAAAAAAGTTGCACTTCCCTAAACTTTTTGCTTAAAAAAAGGTTATATTTGCAGAAAACCTGTTTCAATAATGAAAAAAATTCTTCTAACATTAGCACTTGCCTTTTGTTGTGCTGCAGGGCAAGGACAAACTACAGCCAAACCGGCAGATGTCAATATTCAAGAGTTAAATACAAAGTGGGCAAAATTCACTCAATATGCCGAACAAAAGCAAATAAATAAAGCGGTAGAAGAGGGAATACGGATAAGTACGCTCTTTACTCAAAACAGGCAATATAAAGAAGCCTTTGCCACTTGCCGACAAATGGATGCATTGATTTATTATAATGAGCAAGAAAAAAAATCACCCGAATACAAATTACGTTTCATGGTGGGTAAAGAACGCCTGCGTATGTATACGAATCTAAAAAATACAGAACAATGCAAGATACTATTGAAACAACTTCATTCCTATACAGACCAATTAAAATCAGACTCTTTACAAGAAGAGCTTCTAATGACGGAAGCCAATTATTATCAAACTTTCGGTATGACAGACAAAAGCTTGGAATGTTACAACATCTTATTCCAAAAGCGCTCTACCGGTAAAGATGAAAAAGGAATAGACCAATGCTATAAAGACATGTTGGGATATGCCGAACAGAATAATAATGCCCCATTGGCTATTGCAATGAGAAAACTTTATACTTCATGGCAAGATTCCATAAAAGCAGTAAAAACAGCCAATGAGCTAAACACACTACAACAAAAATATGAAACCAGTCAAAAAATTTTGCAGGAAAAAGAAGACAAGATTACCACAAATCTAATTATTATCATTGCATTATGTGTGTTATCTGCCATATTAGCTGCCGGATTATTATTTTTAGCTACCTTGTTATTTAAACATATCCGCCAAGTAAAGAAATTGAAACATAGCCTGCAGATAGCGAATGAAAACAATGAGCAGAAGTCTAAATTTATCGGTAATATCAGCGCCCAAATTGAACCAAGTCTGAATACAATAGATGAAGCAACAAAGGAAACAATATCCACCCCAATATTACATGAAAACATCAAGGCACTGAAAGAACTAATGACAGCTATCCAGACGTATATTTCATTGGAAGAAACACGTGAAGAACATTATCCGCTAAAGGAACTGAACATAAATACATTGTGTGAAAGTATTATGGAAAAAGCGAAAATAAACTTCAAATCCGGAGTAGAAGCAGTGGTAAATGTTCCACGTGTAAATATTAAGACAAATGCAGAAGAATTGGAACGCATATTAAACCATTTATTGAACAATGCAGCAGAATATACGAAAAGCGGTAAGATTTCACTGGAATTCAAAAAACGAAGCGCTCATACACATCAATTCATACTAACTGATACGGGAACGGGAATTCCGGTTGAAGCGCGTGAAAGACTGTTCAAGCCATTTGCAAAAATACGCGATTTAACACAAGGGAACGGACTAGGGTTGCCTACCTGCAGCCTTATCGCTTATAAATTAAATGGCACACTGACTTTGGACACTGATTATAAAAAAGGGACCCGGTTTATACTGGAACTTCATGTATAATAGTGTACATTCTCACATATTAACATGGATTATTCATTCTGACAATCAATAAATTTGATTTAATCCGTGTTAATATGTGATGATTTCCTGTATCTCTCCGTTAGTGAGATTATAAATTAATGAGAAGAAAGAGACAACACATCCAATCCTGAAGGAATTTGGAATACCCTTAATCCAAATTCGGGAAGAACAGCCAACAAATGGTCAAAAACCTCTGCTTGCAAACGTTCGTATGGAATCCAGTCTTTATTGGCTGAGAAGAAATAAAGTTCTATGGGTAATCCTTGCGGCGTAGGTTGTAATTGACGCACCATCAAAATCAATTCTGTATTCACCCGAGGATTATGACGCAAATAATATTCCAAATAGTGACGAAACACATAAAGATTCACTTCCTCCTTTCCCGTTTTTTCAAAGTCTGACATCCAAGCTTGTTTTTCAAATGTCTTCATTTGCTCCAGTGTACAGAAATGGACTGTATTCATATCTATATTAATAGAACGCTTCACCCTACGTCCACCACTTTCCCGCATACCACGCCAGTTCTGAAACGAATCACTGACCAATGCATAAGGAGGAACTGTGGTTATAGTATTATCCCAATTGCGTACTTTTACAGTGGTAAGGGTCACTTCTATTACTGTACCGTCAGCTCCATATTTCGGCATAGTAATCCAATCTCCCGGTCGAAGCATATCATTGGCAGAAAGCTGGACTCCGGCAACCAATCCCATAATCGTATCTTTGAAAACCAACATCAAAATAGCAGCAGAAGCACCCAATCCTGTAAGAATGTTCACAGGATCTTTATCTATCAATGTACTGACTATAATAATTACCCCTACACAAATCACAATCAGTTTTATCATCTGATATACTCCTTTCAGAGGATGATTTTTCAGCTTCTCATGTTCACTTGAAATGGTATAGAGAGAGGTCAAAAAAGAACAGATCAATTTCATGGCTACAGCCGTGATGTAAACCCAGCATAGCTTCAGTATGAATGTCAAAGTCACAGGCTCATGTGGAAAAGCAAAAGGAAGTAATACATACAATATTATAGGTGGAATAAGATGACACATATTATCCAGTACAGCATCATTGAATAAATAATCATCCCAAGTAGCCTGTGTTCTTGCTGTCAGTTTTTTTATAGTAGGAACTATTATTTTTCTACAAAAGTAATCTGCCACAAAAGCAATGATCAGAATCCCTGCTATCATGACAATACGCTGAGTGATGCCCAGACTTTCCTGATGCACCCCCATCTGTTGCAATAAGTTAGTAAGATCGTTGTTTATTGTATCCATATTTTATACGTTTGCTGCAAAGATAAGGATAAAAACCGAGAATGGGAGCAGATGGGAGCAAGAAGGTTGTAAACAAGGGCTTTAGAGAGGAATGGATTGCGCTGTCGCAGCCAAACCGAAGCCATCGAGAAGCCAACTGAAACCGGAGTTACGTTACTATCCCGTTACTCTGTTCCGAAAGGAAAAGACGGTTTCGGGAATGTTTCAAAGCGCTGAAATACAAGCTCTATTCGTCTTGTTCCGATTGCAAATATAGCCGGATTTCCGAAATTCGGGCAGAGGGAGGCGAAAAAAGTTCTATTTCGGGTGCGATTGCGTTGATATGCTGCAATTTGCGTATCGAAGAACAGCTCTACAAGAAATAATTTTGTAACCAAAAAATTGTAGAGTTATGAGATCGACATTCAAAGTTTTGTTTTATCTGAAACGCAATGCCCCGAAAAAGAGCGGGCTTATTCCGGTCATGTGCCGTATTACCGTAAACGGCAAAATCGCTCAATTCAGTTGCAAATTGGACGTGGAGGAGAAATCGTGGAACGTAAAGTCAGGCCGCGTTTCCGGTCGCAGCATTGTGGCGCAGGAGGCCAACCGGATGTTGGATAAGATTCGTGTGGGTATCAATCGAGCCTATCAACAGATCAGCGACCGCGACAACTACGTTACCGCCGAGAAAGTCCGCAATGCCTATTTAGGTTTGGGCATGAACCACGAGACGCTCTTAGCCGTATTCCGCCAGCATAACGAGGATTACGAGAAGCAGGTCGGCAAACTCAAAAGCCTGCGCAGCTATTGGAAATACTGCGTCGTGTACAAACACCTCGCGGAGTTCGTCGAAAAGCGGTACAAGGTCAGCGACATTGCGCTCAAAGAGCTTACTCCGGCATTCATCACGGACTTCGAGTTGTTCCTGCGAGTGGAAAAGAACCACTGCAACAACACGGTCTGGTCGTATATGATGCCGTTTCGGAAGATTATCTATATGGCCGTTAATAACGGCTTGTTGCAGCGCGATCCGTTTTTCGCGTATAGCATCACCAAAGAGGAGACCAAACGGGGCTTTCTGACCAAAGAGGAAATTACACTCTTAATCAATGGCACATTCAAGAAGAAAAGCTATGAACTGATTCGTGATTTGTTCATCTTCTGCATTTTTACGGGATTGAGCTGGACGGATATGGCGAACCTTACCGAAGCGAACCTGCAAACTTCATTCGACGGGCATTTGTGGTTGAATACCAACCGTCAGAAAACGGGTGTCGAAACCAATATCCGACTGTTGGATGTTGCCAAGCATATCATCGAGAAGTACGACGGCATGGCCGAGGGAGATAAGTTGCTGCCCGTTCCGTGTTACAATAACTGCAAGAACAGCATTAAGGCCATAGCGAAGGGATGCGGTATTGAGAAAAACGTAACGTGGCACATGAGCCGCCATACCTACGCCACGACGGTCTGCCTGTCGAACGACGTACCTATCGAAACGCTCTCGAAGATGTTGGGCCACCGCAGTATCCGCACGACGCAAATCTATGCGAAGATTACCGCCGAGAAAGTGAGCCGCGATATGGAGAAACTCGCGCAGCGTATCGAGCAGATGGAGAGCTTTATTTGTCAAGCGATTTAATGAACTTAAAAAAACAGAATACGATGAAAAGAGAAATAATCACGATAGACGAGTACGGCAGATTGAATATACCGACCGATACGGTAAGCGTATGGATGACGGAAGCGGAAATAGTCGAATTATTCGGTACGACTGCCGGAACGATACGTGCGGCTATCAAAGCCATCTTCAAAGAAAACGCCCTGCACGACTACGAGGTCTGCACGTGTATCCGTCTGGACAGCGGCAATCGGGCGGACGTATATAACATGGAGGTCGTCGTAGCCCTCGCGTTCCGGTTGAATACTTACCCTGCGTCGGTTTTCAGAAAGTGGCTGGTAAAGACAGCCACCGCACCCCGACGTACGACACCTCCGATTGTCATTCGATATAAGGACGGGCTTCTGAATTGAACCGGACAAGCAAGGAAACGGGCAGGCTTCGACACCTGCCCGCTTCCTTGTTTTCAGAGGATTGCCTTGCGGTAGTTTTCCGCGAGCATCTTCTCGATGTCGGATTCCCGATAGAGGACTTTGCCGCCGAACACGATATAGGGTATCTTGCGCTCGGTACGATACTCCTGCAAGGTGCGTCGGCTGACTTTCAGCCGGGCGATAACCTCCTTGTCGGCCATATACCGTTCTCCTCCGAGCGGTGGATGAATGATGGTCGTACATTGGTTTCTACAGTAAGAAAATATCGGTTGTATAGCTTCTGCCGGAGAGAGCAGTTTATAGTGTCGGAATAACAACGTTTGGCGTTTTTTGCTCCTGAAAAGTCCTCTTGTCTCTTCACACTCAAGCGACATGGCGAATCGCTCGGCTTTATGCTGCGGTTGAAATCGGCTCTCCCGCAATCTGCCTTCGGGCGGATTTTTATGTTCATCGGAACATAGCAAGGTGTGTATCGAGTAACTCGATACCTTTCGGGTTACTCCCGAAAGCCTTGCCCTGACGGGGAGCAATCGCCCCTCCGTAGTCGGGTGATTCAAAGATGACAATTAAAAATAGATAATTTGTTTCCCTTAATTCAGATAAATCAATATATTTGTAGTAGATTCAACAAAATGAATAGAATGAAAGAAATAAATCGGCTTAAAATAGTTCTTGTTGAAAAGAAGAGGACTGGCAAATGGTTAAAGAATTGGGCAAAGATCCGTCTACCGTTTCTAAATGGTGTACTAACGTTTCGCAACCCGATCTGGTAACTCTTTCAAGAATAGCTGAGCTATTGAATGTCGATAGAAGAGATTTAATCAATAAAAGCAAATGATATTTAGTGCGTATAATCATACTGAAACAATATAATAAAGATGACAACTATAATTCAAAGGGCAGAGTTACAAGCTAAGATATGGAAAATAGCCAACGAGGTACGTGGAGCTGTTGATGGATGGGATTTTAAACAGTTTGTACTGGGTACACTCTTCTATCGTTTTATAAGCGAAAATTTCTCAAATTATATCGAGGGAGGCGATGATAGCGTTGACTATGCTAATTTACCTGACAGCGTAATAACGCCAGAGATTAAAGATGATGCAATAAAGACCAAAGGGTATTTTATCTATCCGAGTCAGCTTTTTGTGAATGTAGCCAAGACAGCAAATACAAATCCGAATCTGAACACGGAGCTAAAAAACATATTTAATGAGATTGAGAGTTCTGCCACCGGTTATCCTTCGGAGGAAGATATAAAAGGATTGTTTGCCGATTTCGATACTACCAGCACCCGACTTGGTAATACGGTTGAGAACAAAAACAATCGCTTAGCTGCCGTGTTGAAAGGCGTGGAAGAATTGAATTTTGGGAACTTCGAGGATAATCATATAGACTTATTTGGTGATGCCTATGAATTTCTCATCTCTAACTATGCCGCTAATGCAGGCAAGTCGGGAGGTGAGTTCTTTACCCCGCAACACGTTTCTAAGCTCATTGCACAGCTTGCTATGCACAAACAGACAAGCGTGAATAAGATTTATGACCCTGCCTGTGGTTCAGGCTCGCTACTTTTACAAGCTAAAAAACATTTCGATAATCATATTATTGAAGAGGGTTTCTTTGGTCAAGAGATAAATCACACGACCTATAACCTTGCTCGTATGAATATGTTTTTGCATAATGTGAACTACGATAAGTTTAATATTGCACTTGGTGATACGCTTAGAGATCCTCAATTTGGAGATGATAAGCCTTTTGATGCCATTGTTTCCAATCCACCTTATTCGGTCAATTGGATTGGCTCGGACGACCCTACGCTGATTAACGACGACCGTTTTGCTCCTGCTGGAGTGCTCGCTCCTAAGTCAAAGGCAGACTTTGCATTTGTACTGCACGCACTAAGCTACCTTTCAAGCAGAGGCAGGGCGGCTATTGTCTGCTTCCCCGGTATATTCTATCGTGGTGGTGCGGAACAAAAGATTAGAAAGTATTTAGTGGATAACAACTTTGTAGAGACGGTTATTTCACTGGCTCCTAACCTATTTTATGGCACTTCGATAGCTGTAAATATTTTGGTGCTTGCTAAGAATAAACGAGATACAAAGACGCAGTTTATAGATGCAAGTGGTGAAGATTTCTTCAAAAAGGTAACCAACAACAATATTCTTGAGGATAAGCATATCAAGAGGATTATGGAGATATTCGACCGAAAAGAAGATGTTGATCATGTTGCTAAATCGATAGACAACAAATTTATTGCCGAAAAAGACTATAATCTTTCCGTTAGCTCCTACGTGGAAGCAAAGGATAATCGTGAAATAGTGGATATTAAGAAACTAAATGCCGAAATTTCAAGAACAGTGGAAAAGATAAATGCACTCCGTGCTGATATTGATACTATTTTAAAGGAGATTGAGGCATGAGTTATTTAGATAAATTGTTAGACGGTATCGAGGTTAAGTGGAAGACGCTGGGCGATGAAGATTTCGTTGAAATTGCGAACTCAGGACGTAGACCAGTTAAAGCCTCTGAGCGAATATCTGGAAATATTCCATATTACGGAGCTAATAATATTCAAGACTATGTTGATGGCTTCACACATGATGGTACATATGTGCTTATAGCTGAAGATGGCACGGCAAGTCTAGAAAATTATTCAATTCAATGGGCAACAGGTAAATTTTGGGCGAATAATCATGTCCATGTATTGCGTGGAATAGGTTCACTAAATAGCCGATTTTTATTCCATTATTTGAGGATAGTGAATTTTATTCCTTATTTGTCTGGTGGAGGTAGAGCAAAACTTACTAAGGGTAAATTAATAGAAATCTCAATACCTATCCCACCTATCGAAATTCAAAAAGAAATAGTTCGTATTTTAGATACTTTTACGGAGCTTACAACGGAGCTTACAACGGAGCTTACAGCTCGTAAAAAGCAGTATAACTACTATCGTGACCAGTTGCTAAATAGTGAAAAGAATGAAGTTGAGTTGAAGCCATTGGGAGAGATTGGAGAAGTTCGGATGTGTAAGCGTATTCTTAAAGAACAAACTTCGGATGTTGGTGAGATTCCTTTTTACAAGATTGGTACTTTCGGTAAAGATCCAGATGCCTATATTTCAAAAGAATTGTTCGACGAATATAAAGCAAGATACAACTATCCGAGAATGGGAGATGTGTTGATTTCTGCAAGTGGAACAATTGGCAGATCTGTTATATTTAATGGTATAGATGCATATTTTCAGGATAGTAATATCGTGTGGATTGAAAACAATGAGAAACAGGTTCTGAATAAGTATCTATTTTATTGCTATCAGATTGCGAAATGGGAAATTGCAGAAGGCGGTACTATTCAACGGCTTTATAATGACAATTTAAAGAAAACAAAAATCCCCGTTCCATATCCAAACGATACAAAGAAATCACTCGAAGAACAAAAGCGCATAGTTTCCATTCTCGATAAATTCGATACCCTTACAACCTCATTAACAGAAGGTCTGCCAAAGGAGATTGAGTTACGTCAGAAACAATACGAGTATTACCGAGATATGTTACTAACATTTCCAAAAGATAATATAAAGGCATAATATGGGACAGACATTAACAGAAATAGCACAAGCCCTTAAAGATGCTAATAAAAAAGTGCAGCTAATCTATGCTTTTAATGGCACAGGAAAAACACGGCTGTCTCGTGAGTTTAAGGCTTTAATAGCACCAACAGATGCTAATACCGCAGAGGACGAACAGGAACAAAATGAATCTATAGGAAAAATACTTTACTATAATGCCTTTACCGAAGATTTATTTTATTGGGATAATGATTTGGAGGCTGTCTCAGATTTAGATGCAATACGCAAACTAAAAATACACCCAAACAGTTTTACTGACTGGGTACTTGCAGAACAAGGACAGGATGCGAATATAATAGCCCACTTTCAACGTTATACGAACGATAAACTAACGCCTCGTTTTAATGAGCATTATAATGAAATCAGTTTCTCTATTGACGGAGGTAATGATGGAAATGTTGAAAATATAAAGATCTCAAAAGGGGAAGAAAGTTGTTTAATCTGGTGCATATTTTACAGCTTGTTGAAACAAGTTGTTGAGGTTTTGAACCAACCTGAACCAGCGGAACGAGAAACAAATAGATTTAACGACCTTGAGTATGTTTTTATAGACGACCCTGTCAGTTCATTAGATGATAATCACTTGATTGAGTTAGCAGTTAATATTGCAGAATTAATAAAATCAAGCCCCTTAAATTTGCATTACATCATAACAACACATAATCCGCTATTCATTAATGTGTTAATCAATGAAATTGGAAATAAAATCTGTTATATGCTTGACAAGCAAGATGACGGCACTTATGAACTAAAAGAGAAGAAAGGTGATTCTAACAAAAGCTTCTCCTATCATCTCTATTTAAAACATATAATTGAAGAAGCGATTACAACAAATAGCATTCAAAAATATCACTTCATACTATTACGGAATCTCTATGAGAAAACGGCAAATTTTTTAGGGTATCCACAATGGTCTGAATTGTTACCTGATGACAAAAAAGTCTACTATAATAGGATAATTCAATTCACAAGTCACTCCACATTATCAAATGAGGTGGTGCCAGAACCTACGGAACCAGAAAAGCAGGTTGTAAAATTTTTGTTAGATCATCTTGTTGATAACAACTATTATAAAGAAGAACAAAATGGCACAGTATAGAACCATAGCAGAATCCAAAAACTTCATAGTTCTTGATGAGTATGCCAAGTACTCAATGGTGAGTGAGCCTCCCGTTGGTTATCAAACGGAGTTTGCTCTTGAACGAGAGCTTATACAAGACCTCATTAACCAAGGCTATGAAAACCCCTCAATAAAAAGTGCCGAAGCTATGCTAACCAATGCAAGGGCACAACTTCAGGAGCTTAATAATGTGGTATTTAATGATGCTGAATGGGGGCGTTATGTGGAGGAGTATTTGGATAAGCCAAGTGACAACCTCGTTGAGAAGACAAGAAAAATACACGATAATCACATCCATGACTTTGTGTTTGACGATGGGCATATCCAAAACATCTACTTAGTAGACAAAAAGGATGTTACTCGTAATAAATTACAGGTAATATCACAATTTGAGCAGACAGGAACATATGCCAATCGTTACGATGTTACCATATTGGTCAACGGGTTGCCGTTGGTACAAGTGGAGTTAAAAAAGCGTGGCGTAGCTATCCGTGAAGCGTTTAATCAAGTACACCGCTATACGAAAGAGAGTTTTAACCGAGAAAATTCTCTATTCAAGTACCTGCAAATCTTCGTTATCTCGAACGGAACAGATAGCCGATATTTTGCAAATACTACAGAGCGAAATAAAAACAGCTTCGACTTTACGATGAACTGGGCGAAAGCCGATAACACGTTAATCAAAGATTTAAAGGATTTTACAGCTACATTTTTCCAAAAGAACACGCTCTTAAATGTGTTGCTCACCTACTCGGTTTTTGATACTAGCGACACGCTGCTAATCATGCGACCCTATCAAATTGCAGCAACCGAGAGAATCCTATGGAAAATTAAAAGCTCATTTCAAGCAAAGCAATGGTCTAAGCCCGAAGGTGGCGGATATATATGGCACACGACAGGATCGGGCAAAACCCTCACCAGTTTCAAAGCGGCTCGACTGGCAACACAGCTTGATTTTATCGACAAAGTGTTCTTTGTGGTGGATCGCAAAGATCTTGACTTTCAGACGATGAAAGAGTATCAACGATTCTCTCCCGATAGTGTCAATGGCTCTGAGAGCACAGCGGGGCTAAAAAGAAACCTCGAAAGAGACGACAACAAGATTATAGTTACCACCATTCAGAAGTTAAACAACTTGATGAAGGGCGAAGGTGAATTATCAATCTATCAAAAACAGGTAGTATTCATCTTTGATGAATGTCACCGCTCGCAGTTCGGAGAGGCTCAAAAGCTCTTACGGAAAAAGTTTAAACGATACTATCAATTCGGTTTTACCGGAACGCCTATATTTCCTGAAAATGCTTTGGGAGATGAGACAACCGCAAGCGTATTTGGTCGTGAGCTGCACTCGTATGTCATCACAGATGCAATCAGAGATGAAAAGGTATTGAAGTTCAAAGTTGATTACAACGATGTTCGACCTAAATTCAAGGGGATTGAGTCAGAGCAAAATGAGGAAAAACTAAGTTCAGCAGAGTATAAAAAAGCAATGCTTCACCCTGCTCGTATAAAAGAGATATCGCAATATATTTTGCAGAATTTCAGAATCAAAACCCATCGTAACCAAGGAGGAGGAAGAGGTTTTAATGCGATGTTTGCCGTTAGTTCGGTTGATGCCGCAAAATGTTACTATGAGGAGCTGAACTTTCTGCAAAAGGATAGTGAAAAACCGCTCAAGATTGCGACTATCTTCTCTTTTGCCGCCAACGAAGAGCAAAACGCAATAGGCGAGATAGTTGACGAAACCTTTGAGCCTACGGCAATGGATCTTAGTGCCAAAGAGTTTCTAACCAGGGCTATTGACGATTATAACGGAATGTTTAAAACAAGTTATGGCGTTGATAGTAAAGAGTTCCAAAACTACTATCGAGACCTTGCCAAACGGGTAAAGAACAAAGAGGTTGATATAATCATTGTTGTGGGTATGTTCCTTACAGGGTTCGATGCACCTACGCTCAATACGCTATTTGTGGATAAAAACCTGCGCTATCACGGACTTATGCAGGCTTTCTCTCGTACCAACCGAATTTATGATGCTACCAAAACTTTTGGTAATATCGTTACTTTCAGAGATTTGGAGGCTGCTACCATTGAGGCTATTCGAACATTCGGAGATAGTAGCACAAGAAATGTAGTGCTTGAAAAAAGTTACACAGAGTATTTGGAGGGCTTTACGGATATTGTGACAGGCGAAGCACGTAGAGGTTACATTGATGTTGTGACTGAGCTAAACGAGAAGTTCCCAACATCAGAAGAAATAATCACCGAGAGCGATAAGAAAGAGTTCGCAAAACTATTCGGTGAGTACTTGCGTGTGGAAAACATCTTGCAAAACTACGATGAATTTACACACCTTAAAGCACTTCAAACAATAGACATAAACGATCCTCAAGCCGTTGAAGCATTCAAAGAGGCGAATTTTGTAACAGATGAGGATATAGCCACAATGCAACAAATTCAGGTACTACCCGATCGAGCAATTCAAGATTACAGGTCTACCTATAATGATATTCGTGACTGGTTAAGACGTGAGAGAAGTGGCAAAGAAGAGGAGAAGTCGAAGGTTGATTGGGATGATGTAGTCTTTGAGGTTGATTTGCTAAAATCTCAAGAGATAAACCTTGACTATATTCTTGAACTAATCTTTGAGCATAATAAAAAGGCCTGCGATAAAGTTGTATTGATAGAGGAGATTCGTCGTGTTATTCGTGCCAGTATTGGAAACCGAGCAAAAGAGAGCTTAGTGGTTGATTATATCAACGAAACAGATTTAAACGCTATCTGTGATAAACCAAGTATTCTGGATTCGTTCTATAGCTATGCACAAGAAAAATTGAGAGTAGAGGCAGCACAGTTAATTGCTGATGAGAACCTAAATGAGCAAGAGGCAAAACGTTACATCTCAGTCTCTTTAAAGCGTGAGTATGCAAGCGAAAACGGAACGGAACTTAACGCTATTTTACCTAAGATGAGTCCTCTGAACCCACTGTATTTGACGAAAAAGCAAAGCGTTTTCAAAAAGATTGCTTCATTTATAGAAAAATATAAGGGTGTAGGTGGACAACTTTAGTTAGATAGAATGCTGGGGATCTTTATTCTAAATAATAGAACAGGTATATTAGACTATATTAAAATCGTGGCAAACTAATTGCCCAATCAAGAAATTAAACTATTTTTGTATCTGAGTTGTTTGATGAGATGCAAAATGCAGCAGTTCAGCGTAGTTACATTGTCGCTAAATCGTTACCAACAACTTTCTTTCTCACTACTCAACGCTGTTATTCAGACAGATACTCAAAAATTTCTTATCTGTGGCAAAGATAATGCTTACCAACCAAATTTACCCTAATTCTGTTGATGTCTTTGTCTGTCTCGTTGTTATACCTGATTACAAAAGTATTCTCCCCGTAGACTAAGGGCTTTCTTCCGCACAGCTAAGACCTTTCATACGGCAACCTACTACAGACTCCGTCAGTGGACCGTACAGTCTATTACAGCAGACCCTACAGTCCACTACAATAGTTTATACAGTCCATTATCGGAGTCTGTAATAGGTTGCCGTATGAAAAAGCTTAATCATGCAATAAAAAGGACTTAGTATACAGGGAAGAAAAGCTTAAGGTGTTCATCATTTCAATCCTGTTATCCGATAGGACACAAAAACTTTTCACCTATTTTTAATAAAGCCTCAACAACTTAAACTGGTGATGATAAAGTAAAGAGCCGTTAGAAATATAAAATCATCCCCCTTTTATTGCAGATAATCAAAAAATAAATTACTTTTGTTTCACTTAAAACGAATCAATAAACAACTTAAATAACAGAACAGTATGATAGACGCAAAAACTTGCATCAACGACGCACAAGAGAAAATGGACATGGCCGTTATGTATTTGGAAGAGGCCTTAGCGCACATTCGTGCAGGAAAAGCCAGTACCCGGTTGCTGGACGGCATTCGTGTTGACTCTTATGGAAGCATGGTTCCCATCAGTAATGTAGCTGCCGTGACTACTCCCGATGCACGCAGTATCGCCATCAAGCCATGGGACAAAAGTATGTTCCGTATCATCGAAAAAGCTATCATGGACTCTGATTTGGGCATCACTCCCGAAAACAACGGTGAAATTATCCGTTTGGGTATTCCGCCATTGACAGAGGAACGCCGCAAGCAACTGGCCAAACAATGTAAAGGCGAAGGCGAAACCGCAAAAGTAAGTATACGCAACGCACGCCGTGACGCTATAGACACACTGAAAAAGGCCGTTAAAGAGGGTATGCCCGAAGACGAGCAAAAGAATGCGGAAGCCAAACTTCAGAAAGTACACGATAAATATATCGCGAAGATTGAAGAACTTCTGGCAGAGAAAGATAAAGAAATTATGACGGTTTAATGAAGAACTTAAAATAATGAAGCAATAATAATGAAGAAGGAAGAATTGTCCTGCACAGCCTTGCTCTTGTCCGTGCGGTCCAATCCCTCTTTCTTCATTTTTCATCCTTCATTTTAATTTATGAAAGGACTAGTAATAAAAAACACAGGCAGCTGGTATCTTGTCAAAACAGAAGACGGACGTACCATCGAATGCAAGATCAAAGGAAATTTCCGTTTAAAAGGTATTCGGAGTACCAATCCCATTGCTGTAGGAGATTATGTACAAATCATTATCAACAATGAAGGAACCGCCTTCATCAGTGAGATAGAAGACCGCAAGAACTATATCATCCGGCGCGCCTCCAACCTTTCCAAACAATCGCACATACTGGCAGCCAATCTGGATCAATGTATGCTGATTGTTACAATTAATTATCCCGAAACCTCAACTATATTCATTGACCGTTTTCTAGCCACCGCGGAAGCATACCGTGTACCCGTCAAACTGATATTCAATAAGACAGACAGGTATAATGAGGATGATACACGCTATATGGATGCTCTGATAAACCTGTACACATACATCGGTTACCCTTGCTTCAAAGTTTCCGCACTGAACAACATAGGTACAGATGAAGTGAAAAAAGACTTGGAAGGGAAAGTCACTTTGCTTTCCGGCAACTCAGGAGTAGGGAAATCAACATTAATCAACGCCATTTTACCTGAACAAACTTTGAAAACAGGTGAAATATCCGATTACCATAACAAGGGAATGCATACCACAACCTTTTCCGAAATGTTCCCGGTAGACGGCGGCGGATACATCATCGACACTCCGGGTATCAAAGGTTTCGGAACATTCGATATGGAAGAAGAGGAAGTAGGACATTACTTTAAAGAAATATTTGAATATTCCGCTCATTGCAAGTATGGAAACTGCACCCATAGGCACGAGCCCGGATGCGCCGTACGCGATGCAGTGGAGAAACATCTAATCAGCGAGTCACGCTATGCTTCTTACCTGAATATGTTGGAAGACAAGGAAGAAGGCAAGTATCGCGCCGCTTACTAAAAACCACAACTTTATGAAAAAACACCTCTTAGCTATTGCACTGTTTGCATTATGCACCACCGGGCTGAATGCCGCTTCTCCTAAAAAAGTAGCTCCTGAAAAAAAAGGAGTAGAAACCATTAACCGTGCCACAGCCGAAGCACATATCGGCTTTTTGGCCTGTGACGAACTGGAAGGACGCGAAGCCGGATGGAAAGGTGGACGCATTGCAGGCAATTATATCATTTCCTGCCTGAAACAGATGGGAATAAAGCCACTGGACGGAGACTATATACAGCCCTTTGACGTGTATCATGCTGAACGGCAAGTGAAAGGGAAACGCTGGCAAGTACATCCCGATTCTATTGCGGAACTGAAAAAAGTGGTACATCAAAAATTGGCATTACGTAATATCTTAGGTAAAATAGAAGGAAAGAATCCAAATGAAATTGTCATTATCGGTGCACATTACGACCACATAGGCTACGATCCGATGCTGGAAGGAGATCAGATTTATAACGGTGCAGATGATAATGCATCAGGCGTTCAAGCCGTATTACAGGTAGCCCGTGCCTTTCTTGCTACCGGTGAGCAACCGGAACGTACCGTTATCTTCGCCTTTTGGGATGGTGAGGAAAAGGGATTGCTGGGATCCCGTTATTTCGCCATGAACTATCCGGATATTAAGAAGGTAAAAGGCTATTTGAACTATGACATGATAGGACGTAACAACCGGGAGGACCAGCCCGATTATTTCGTTTACTTCTATACCGCAGCCCATCAGGCCTTCGGTGACTGGCTGAAAAAAGATATTGAAGATTACCGCTTGCAGCTATCTCCTGACTACCGGGCTTGGGACAATCCGGTGGGAGGCAGCGACAACGGCACGTTCGCCAAACTGGGAATACCTATTATATGGTATCACACTGATGCCCATCCCGATTATCACCTTCCGGGAGATGAAACACAGAAAATCAATTGGCTGAAGATAGTCGATATAACCAAAGCCTCTTTCCTTGCGATGTGGAAACTGGCAAACGAAAAAAAATATTAAAAAAGAACGTGGCGTTTAAACTGAACGCCACGTTTTTTTATCTAATCTTACATTAACGTATTTATTAAACCCATATAGAAAGGCACATGAACAAACGAATCAAATGGGGCATCATTATATTAATCGGAGCCGGCTTGGCCGGACTAGGCATCTATCAATTTACCCCTCACGAAAATGAAGAACTGACAGCCGCCGACGCGTTACCTAAAGAAAACAAGCAACGTACATTGAAAGTCAATGCACAAGTCATAAAACCACACTTGCTGACAGATGAAATATTGGTGACCGGACGCCTGGTTCCTGACGAAGAAGTGAGTCTGTCTTTTGAAACCTCCGGAAAGATCACCGATATTTTTTTCACAGAAGGCACATTGGTAAAACGAGGAGAATTACTTGCCAAAGTAAACGACCGGCAGTTACAGGCTCAATTAAAACGTCTGGAAGCACAAATACCTTTAGCCGAAGACCGTGTGTTCCGCCAAAACGCCCTGTTAAAACGAGATGCGGTCAGTAAAGAAGCATACGAACAGGTAAAAACCGAACTTGCCACCCTTAACGCTGATATCGAAAATATCAAAGCCAACATTGACATGACCGAACTCCGCGCACCATTCGACGGTATCATCGGATTGAGGCAGGTCAGTACGGGAGCATACGCCTCCCCCACCACTGTAGTAGCCAGACTGACCAAAGTGACTCCATTGAAAGTAGAGTTCGCCGTACCGGAACGTTATGCCCGGGAAATAAAAAAAGGGACTAATCTGGAGTTCAAAGTAGAAGGAAAACTGGATACCTATCATGCACAGGTTTATGCAACCGAATCCAGTATAGATATGGAAACCCATTCATTGAACATCCGTGCCATCTACCCCAACCGCAACGGCGAACTGCTGGCAGGCAGATATGCAGATATTCAATTAAAACAAAAAGAAATAGAAGACGCGATAGCGATTCCATCCGAAGCTATTGTCCCCGAAATGGGTAAAAATAAAGTATTTGTTTATCGTAGCGGAGTTGCAGACCCTGTAGATGTTATTATAGGACTCCGTACCGAAGCCGAAGTACAGATTGTACGAGGATTGTCTGTGGGTGATACCATCCTGACATCGGGTACACTGCAATTACGTAAGGGAATGCCTGTGGAACTTCAGGCCATTAACTAACAACTAAAAAAATACTTTTATGAATATTTCCGAACTTAGTATCCGTAGGCCTGTGCTTGCCACCGTGCTTACCATCATCATATTACTTTTCGGACTGATCGGTTACAATACATTGGGAGTCCGCGAATATCCTTCGGTAGATAATCCGATCATCTCTGTTACCTGTAGTTACTCGGGTGCCAATGCCGATGTAATCGAGAATCAGATAACCGAGCCTTTGGAACAAAACATCAACGGTATTCCGGGAATCCGTTCTTTGTCCAGTGTCAGCCAACAAGGGCAATGCCGTATCACAGTGGAATTTGAATTATCCGTCGATTTGGAAACTGCCGCCAATGACGTACGTGACAAAGTGTCCCGCGCACAACGTTACCTGCCACGCGACTGTGACCCTCCTACTGTATCCAAGGCTGATGCCGATGCAACGCCTATCCTGATGGTAGCTATCCAAAGTGACAGCCGCTCTCTGTTGGAACTGAGTGAAATAGCAGACTTGACCGTAAAAGAACAACTGCAAACCATTTCGGATGTAAGCAGCGTATCTATTTGGGGAGAAAAACGTTACTCCATGCGCCTATGGCTCGACCCCACCAAGATGGCAGGGTATGGCATTACTCCGGTAGATGTAAAGAACGCGATAACCAATGAAAATATAGAACTCCCTTCGGGCAGCATTGAAGGTAATACCGTAGAATTGACCTTACGCACCATGGGACAAATGCACACCGCTAAAGAATTCAATAACATCATATTAAAAGAAGTAGGCGGAAGAGTGGTCCGTTTCAGCGATATCGGTTACGCCGAACTAGGTCCGGCAGATATCAAGAGTTATATGAAAATGAACGGAGTGCCGATGGTAGGTGTCGTTGTCATTCCACAACCCGGTGCCAACCATATCGAAATCGCCGATGCCGTATACCAGCGTATGGAGCAGATGAAGAAGGACTTGCCCGACGATGTGAAATACAGCTATGGCTTTGACAACACTAAGTTTATCCGCGCTTCCATTGATGAAGTAAAAAGTACGGTGTATGAAGCGTTCGTACTGGTTATCATCATCATTTTCCTGTTCTTGCGCGATTGGCGCGTGACACTGATTCCCTGCATCGTTATTCCGGTTTCATTGATCGGAGCTTTCTTTGTGATGTACATAGCAGGTTTCTCCATCAATGTGCTGACCATGCTGGCGGTGGTATTGTCCGTAGGTTTGGTAGTGGATGACGCCATCGTTATGACAGAGAATATCTATATCCGCATAGAACGAGGTATGCGTCCGTTCGAAGCAGGAATAGAAGGGGCAAAAGAAATTTTCTTCGCTGTTATCTCCACCACTATCACCCTGGTGGCAGTGTTCTTGCCCATCGTATTTATGGAAGGAACCAGCGGACGTTTATTCCGTGAGTTCAGTTTCGTTGTGGCAGGTTCGGTCATCATTTCTTCCTTTGCCGCATTAACGTTCACCCCTATGCTGGCAACCAAGTTATTGATTAAACGGGAAAAACAGGGATGGTTCTACCAAAAGACAGAGCCTTTCTTTGAAGGTATGAACCGCATATATGCCCGTTCACTGAACGCTTTTCTTAAAAGACGCATATGGGCAATACCTGTTACAGTGATTATGTTGATAGCCATCGGAGTACTTTGGGTCCAGATACCCGCTGAAATGGCTCCGATGGAAGACCGGTCGCAAATAAGTATCAATACCCGTGCAGCCGAAGGCGCCAGCTATGAATACATCCGTGATTATACGGAAGATATCAACAATCTGGTAGATTCTATTATACCCGATGCCGAATCTGTAACCGCACGTGTTTCCAGTGGCAGTGGAAATATACGTATCACATTGAAAGATATCAAAGATCGTGATTACACCCAGATGGAAGTTGCCGAACGTATCTCACAGGCCATCCGCAACAAGACGAAAGCACGTGCCTTTGTGCAACAACAGTCTTCTTTCGGCGGACGGAGAGGAAGTATGCCCGTACAATATGTACTACAAGCTGTCAGTATAGAAAAACTGGAGAAAGTATTACCGGCTTTTTTAAGCAAAGTATATGACAACCCTACTTTCCAGATGGCGGACGTGGACCTGAAGTTCAGCAGCCCAGAAATGAGAGTGAATATTAACCGTGATAAGGCAGGTACAATGGGAGCCACCGTGCGTGATATAGCCGAAACACTGCAATACGGTCTCAGCGGACAACGTATGGGCTATTTTTATATGAATGGAAAACAATATGAGATTTTGGGTCAGATAAACCGCCAACAACGTAATACACCGGCCAATATCAAATCTATTTACATACGAAGCGACAAAGGGGAAATGATTCAATTGGACAATCTGGTAGAATTTGTAGAATCCGTAGCTCCTCCTAAATTGTACCACTACAACCGTTTTATTTCCGCTACCGTATCTGCCGGACTGGCAGATGGAAAGACCATCGGACAAGGCTTGGAAGAAATGGATAAAATCGCCGCCCAGACTTTGGACGAAACTTTCCGCACCGCCTTGTCGGGAGACTCCAAAGACTATCGGGAAAGTTCATCCAGCCTGATGTTTGCTTTCATTCTGGCATTGATACTTATCTATCTTATTCTGGCGGCACAGTTCGAAAGTTTCAAGGACCCTTTCATCATCATGCTTACCGTTCCTCTGGCCATTGCAGGAGCACTGATTTTCATGTATGCCGGTGGCATTACCATGAACATATTCAGCCAGATCGGTATTATTATGCTGATTGGTCTGGTAGCAAAGAATGGTATCTTGATTGTGGAATTTGCCAATCAGAAACAAGAATCCGGTGAAAACAAGATGCAGGCCATACGGGATGCCGCTTTGCAACGCTTGCGCCCTATTCTCATGACAAGTGCCTCTACCGTATTAGGCTTGATCCCGCTGGCATTCGCAACAGGAGAAGGCGCCAACCAACGTATCGCCATGGGTACGGCTGTTGTGGGAGGAATGTTAGTATCTACTTTCCTGACCATGTATATCGTACCGGCTATTTATAGTTATATATCTACCAACCGAAACGTTAAAACAGAAACTGTATGAAACGAATCATTATAACTTTATGTATCTGTACTGCATGGGTGGCTTCCACCTATGCGCAATATCCTTATACGCTGAAAAAATGTCTGGAGGAAGGACTTGCAAACAATTATTCCATACGTATCACCCGTAATGAAGAACAAATCAGCCATAACAATGCCACATTAGCAAATGCCGGTTATCTGCCGACTGTTGATTTGTCTGCCGGATATACAGGAACGTTGGACAATACGGATACCAAGAGTAGAAGTACAGGCACTACAGCCAGTGAACGAAACATCTACGACCAAACCTTAAAGGCCGGACTGGATGTAAACTGGACTCTGTTCGACGGATTCAATATCAGCACCACCTACAAAAAACTTAAGGAATTGGAACACCAGGGAGAAACCAACACGCGTATCACCCTTGAAGATTTCATAGCGGGACTCACTGCCGAATACTATAATTATGTACAACAGGAAATCCGTCTGAAGAACTTCCTTTACGCTGTGTCTTTATCCAAAGAACGCCTGCGCATTGTAGAAGAACGATACCATATCGGTAATTTTTCCCGGCTGGATTATCAACAAGCCAAAGTGGACTTCAATGCAGACAGTGCACAATATATGAAACAACAAGAACTGGTGGTTACCTCACGTATCAACCTGAACGAGTTAATGGCTGTACAGGAAGTCAACCGGCCGCTACGTGTCAATGACTCTATCATAACAGTGAATGACGCGCTGAATTATGATGAATTATGGGAATCCACCCTTAAGACGAATGCCAACCTGCTGAAAGCTGATCAAAATACAACAATTGCCCAATTGGATTACCGTCAGGTTCTATCCCGTAATTATCCCTATGTGAAATTGAACGCCGGTTATGGCTATACATTCAACAAATATGAAACAAACGCCACCAGCCGGAGAAGCAATTGGGGACTAAACGGAGGAATTACCGTAGGCATTAACCTATGGGATGGTAACCGTCGCCGTGAAAAGCGCAATGCCAGCCTGCAAATACGTAACTCGCAACTGGAAAGAGAACAGCTGGAATTGGGCTTGAAAGCGGATTTAAGCAATCTGTGGCAGGCCTATCGCAATAATTTACGTTTATTAAATTTGGAACGCCAAAATCTGGTTGCCGCCCGTGAAAACCATGAAATAGCCAAAGAACGTTATCTGCTGGGAGATCTCTCCGGTATCGAGATGCGTGAAGCCCAAAAGAGTCTGCTTGATGCGGAAGAACGTATTTTGTCTGCTGAATATAACACCAAAGTCTGTGAAATTTCCCTGCTCCAACTAAGTGGAAGAATAACGAAATATCTTGAATAATCGTTATAGCCTTTACTTATAGCTTGTAATTCATAGCAGTTATCCGTACCTTTGCACACAATTATCACTAAGTACGTTGTAAAAAGATATGGGATTATTTATCAAGAAACCTTTTGCTGCATTACAAGCCGAAGCCTATGAGTCTGGAAACAAGACCCTGAAAAGAGTCTTGGGACCATGGAGCTTAATCGCATTAGGAGTAGGTGTTATCATCGGTGCCGGATTATTTTCCATCACCGGAACAGTGGCCGCAGGATACACAGGTCCTGCCATTACTTTATCTTTTGCCATAGCGGCAATCGGTTGTTGTTTTGCCGGTTTATGCTATGCTGAATTTGCTTCCATGATACCTGTAGCAGGTAGTGCTTATACATACTCATATGCTACAATGGGCGAACTTATAGCATGGATTATCGGCTGGGATCTAGTATTGGAATATACTGTTGCCGCTACTACCGTCAGTATCAGTTGGAGCAGATATCTCGTTGTTTTTTTGGAAGGAGTGGGGATCAATATACCCCATGCATTTGCTGCTTGTCCCTGGGACGGAGGTATTGTGAATATACCGGCCGCACTGATTGTAGTGCTGATGAGTATTTTTCTGATTCGTGGAACAGAAGGAAGTTCTATCTTTAACGGCTTCATTGTGTTCCTGAAAGTGGCAGTGATTCTTATTTTCGTTGTATTAGGATGGAAATACATTAATGCAGAGAATTATGTTCCTTATATCCCTGCCAATACAGGTACTTTAGGCGAGTTCGGATTCTCGGGCGTATTGCGTGGAGCAGCGATTGTATTTTTCGCCTTTCTTGGTTTTGACGCCGTAAGTACAGCCGCTCAGGAAACAAAAAATCCGAAACGGGATATGCCCGTCGGCATTCTAGGTTCCCTGCTGATTTGCACCATTCTTTATATGGTGTTTGCTTACGTAATGACGGGAGTTGCCCATTATTCTGACTTTGCAGGACAACAAGGTATCGCACCTGTTGCCGTAGCGATTGACCACATGGGACATGCAGATGCCACAGGAGTAATTCATCCGGATTATCCGTGGTTGAACCGGGCCATCGTACTGGCTATCCTGTTTGGTTACTGCTCGGTTATTATGGTAACTTTGCTAGGACAAAGCCGTGTATTTCTAAGTATGAGCCGCGACGGACTGTTGCCTCCTTTCTTTTCAAAGATTCACGAGAAATACCGGACACCGGCACACAGTAATTTGTTATTCATGGCCATTGTAGGAGGGCTGGCAGCATTTGTTCCGGCACGTGTAGCCGGAGAAATGACCAGTATAGGTACCTTATTCGCCTTCACATTGGTTTGCGCGGCAGTATTGATCGTGCGTAAAAGTATGCCTGACGTACATCGTGCCTTTAAAACTCCTTTTGTTCCCACGGTACCGATTCTAGGCATCCTTACCTGCCTTTGTATGATGTTGTTTCTTCCGGCTGATACTTGGATCCGATTGGTATTATGGATGCTGATAGGTCTGGATGTTTATGCCTGCTATGGAGTAAAACACAGCAAACTGGAACATAACGTAAAACGACGCAAAGGACTCACCATATTGAATATGACAGGAATCGCCCTGTCTGTACTTTCAGTTATTACAGGATTGTGGCATCAACAGACAGTAGGCTGGGAAGAAGACAAGACATTGCTCGCTATTTCGTTCGTCTTTGCGTTCACACATTGCGCATTCTATATGGTACGTATCTGGAAACAGACATCCGAGAAGAAGAAGTAAGCGTTTTCCACACGCTATCTGTTTCCATAACTTTCATTCACCGTAAGGGGGTAAATTCAATCCACCCCCTACCGTGAATAAAGTTATCATAGTTTCATACCCATCGGTTCTGAACCCATAATCAAGCCTTATAACCTATGAAAGTCTTAAGTTATCCATAGTAGAAAGAACATTTAAAAAACTTCTTCAAAAATGTTTTTAGCTACTACCACAGTATTTCCTTCAGGAATTGAGGAATAGAATCCTGTTTCTTTAGTCCATGCTTCTTCCAAGGTATAAAAATCAAGTTCCTCCGGTTGCTTTCCATCCAGGACACAAGCTAAATAATCAAAATAAGCCTTCCATCTCATAAAATAAAAATCTTTCAAAATGCCATTCCATTCTTTATGAGCATAATCACGAAGTCCGCCTTGATCTGCCGCTACACGATTTCCCCATGTAGTAATCTGAACACGTGCATTCCATTCGTATAATGCTTTTTCTTCCTGGGTCTGTCCTGCTGAACGTGCCGCTTCAATCCAAGTTCCAACCTTGAATTCTTTCCGGGTACCCAACAACTGGTCTTGCAATAGAATAAGATGCAGAAAATGCTGTGAAGCCAACTCAAATACTTGCTTGTCTCCTGCCCGGAACGCAGCCGTTACCACTACTTTTTGCATCAAACGCCCCTTTTCTGCCAATGCCTGCCGGAGCACATCCACCAAATCGAACTCAAAATTATTATTACCCTGATATTTATCAGCCACAGAAACCATCAGTCGGGCAGCCTCTATCACATCCTGCGGATTATAGTATTCTTTCATCTCCGACCAACTGGATACCTGATATACATCCAACCCCGGACGAGCGCAGAATACAGACTCATGCGTTCCCTGTTGTATTTTCTCCTTGGGACTATTATAAATACCGTTACCCAATAAATCCCAAACTTGTTGCAAAGCCTCATCCTCTACCCCATAACGAGCATATACGTATCCTTTCAACCACTCATCACGAGTAAACCGATGTTCACGCCACGGCAATTCCATCACCAGCTCATACATAACCGGATTGTTCTCAATACCTTCCGGAGTCATCCCTACTCCACGCAATGTCCTTCCGGCATGAACATCTGCTTTCGCGTCATAAAAGCCATCAATCAGCGCATCCATTTTACCATGAAGCCCAATGTTACCACCAAAATTCAACAACATGCAGTACACCCACCCATGCTGCCCGTATCCTCCTTTGCGACACCACTCTGACGCCGGGTCTCCCCATTGCGGACGGCATTCGCTATGCAAGTCCAAGACTAACAGGTCTCCTGCTTCCAGATGCTCTATCATCGGAGTACGAGGATTGTCCTGCCATGCCTGAGCCACCCACACAGCATCCGGATTTGTTTTTTTCATGGCTTTCATGATGGCTTTACCGGCTGCATCCAAATTTACTCCTTGAGTACTTCCCCCTTCATGAAACGGATCAATAGCGTAAAAACCAGTTTTTCCATACAGTTTTGTCAGTTCTTTATAATACAAAGCAGAGATTTCTTCAAAGCGTTCATCCTCCGGCTGTAAAAAGGCAGGACGATGATAGCTGCACCAAAATCCGGGATCAGCAACATTCAATCCTAATTTCTCCTTTGCATTATGAGGAACCATGCCACAATATCCCGGCAACACAGGTTCGATGCCATATTCACGCATTCTTTTTACGATCTTCTTCTGAAGTTTCTCCTGGCGGATGTACCAGCTTTCAGGATTAGGTCCTCCCCACCCTTCCAGATTATTCATCAACCACCAAGCTGTAAAACCCGGTCCGGCTACAAACTCATTAATTTCATCCTTAGTATATCCTAGTTTTAGAAGTACATTTCTCCAAACCGACTCAGTCCCTGTCAATGCCAGGGAAAGATTGATACCGTGAAGCGCCATCCAATCTATCTCCTTTTCCCAACGCTCCCAGTCCCAAAAAGCCATGGAGTAAGAGAAAGTACAATAATTCAGATCATAACGATAGGGCAGATCCGTTTCATGCCGTTCCTTTTTAGTCACAGGGGGCAAAACAGCAGGCAGTTTTGCAGTCATTCCATTCCAAGAAAGATGTATGCCTGCATAATATTTCAAATACCAATTCAATCCGGTAGCAATATTTACATAGTCATTACCCCGGATAATTACTTTATCACCTTTCTGATCGAGTTCAAAAAAATCAGTTTCCGATTTCTGACGTTCAATAATAAATTTGGAGGAAGCTCCTTTGTCGATGCGCTCTAATAATCCTGTAACAGGAGAAGAAAATAAGTTGCTTGTCATCCATAACAGCACAAACAACAATCGTAGTTTTTTCATCATATTATTAAGGTAACGGATAACACCAATTAAATAAAAAACAGAACAGCCCCCTCGCCTTTAAAGGGAGGAAGGCTGTATTAGTATTATTACGGAATAATTTAATTATTTACAATTTCCAAGGCAACGCGGCTTCAACTGCTTGAAGAAGTCATTACCTTTATCGTCCACTAAAATGAATGCCGGAAAATCTTCCACTTCTATTTTCCAAATAGCTTCCATACCCAATTCCGGATATTCCACACACTCAATGCTCTTGATATTATTCTGAGCAAGGATAGCAGCCGGACCACCAATAGAGCCCAGATAGAAACCGCCATACTTCTTACAAGCATCCGTTACCTGCTGGCTACGATTACCTTTTGCCAACATTATCATGCTACCACCATGTGACTGGAACAAATCCACATACGGATCCATACGTCCTGCCGTAGTGGGCCCCATAGAACCACAAGCCATACCTTCCGGAGTTTTTGCCGGACCGGCGTAATAGATAGGATGATCTTTGATATACTGCGGCAAATCTTCGCCACGATCCAAACGTTCTTTCAATTTAGCATGAGCAATATCGCGACCTACAATAATAGTTCCGTTCAATGACAGACGGGTAGCTACCGGATATTTGGTCAATTCTTTCAGAATATCCGCCATAGGTTGGTTCAGGTCAATCTTAACCACATCTCCTTCACCTGCTTCACGAAGTGCTGCCGGAATCAGTTCACCCGGTTTATCATCCATCTTTTCAATCCAGATACCGTCTTTATTGATCTTACATTTTATATTACGGTCAGCAGAACAGGAAACACCCAGACCGATAGGACAAGAAGCACCGTGACGGGGCAAGCGGATGATGCGGACATCGTGAGCCATATACTTACCGCCGAACTGTGCACCCAAACCAATCTTATAAGCTTCTTCCAATACTTGTTTTTCCAGTTCCACATCGCGGAAAGCACGCCCGTATTCATTACCGGTAGTAGGCAGCTCGTCGTAATAGTGAGTGGAAGCTAACTTAACAGTCAGCAAGTTCTTCTCTGCTGATGTACCACCGATTACAAATGCAATATGATAAGGGGGACAAGCGGCCGTACCCAAAGTCTTCATTTTCTCAACGAGGAAAGGAACCAATGTAGCCGGATTCAATACAGCTTTCGTTTCCTGATATAAATAGGTCTTGTTCGCCGAACCACCACCTTTAGTCACACAAAGGAACTTGTATTCCATACCTTCAGTAGCTTCCAAATCAATTTGTGCAGGCAGGTTGCATTTGGTGTTCACCTCATCGTACATAGTCAAAGGAGCATTCTGAGAATAACGAAGATTTTCTTCCGTATAAGTCTTATAAACTCCCAAGGCAAGAGCTTCTTCATCACAATAGCCGGTCCATACCTGCTGACCTTTCTCACCATGGATAATAGCAGTACCCGTATCTTGACAAAGAGGTAATTTACCTTTAGCTGAAACTTCTGCATTACGCAAGAAAGTCAATGCTACATATTTATCGTTATCACTGGCTTCGGGATCACTCAGAATCTTAGCAACCTGTTCATTGTGTGAACGGCGAAGCAAGAAAGAAACATCACGGAAAGCAGCGTTAGCCATAGCAGTCAGACCTTCTTTTTCAATCTTCAAGATAGGTTTTCCTTCAAACTCACTTACTGACACATAATCTTTAGTCAGCAAATAATACTCGGTTTTATCAGGTCCCAACGGGAACATGTGCTGATAATGGAACGGAGGTGTTGCCATATTGATACTTATTTTTAGTTAAAAGTTATTAGTGTGACAAAGGTAGTAACTATTATCGAAATTTTTCCTTAATTAGCGTGAAAACTTTCAAGGAATGTACTTACCTTTGCCAACTCATTAAAATAACATCACATTATACATGAAAAGATTAGGCAAATTCTTATTTATTACTTCATTACTGTTATGCTTTCTCATCCCTCGAGGATGGACACAAACCCAAGCAAAAAACCAACCGGACAGTATCGAACTCAAACTGAAGGAAATCTACACGAAACGGGAAGTCATGATTCCCATGCGTGACGGAATCAAGCTTTACACCGCTGTCTACGAACCGAAAGACAACAGCAGGCAGCATCCTATCCTGATGCACCGCAGCCCTTACTCTTGTTCCCCATACGGAGAAGGATTTGACCGTCATTTCAGAACTAATCTGAAAAACTATATAGAGCACCGATATATTATCGTCTTCCAAGATGTACGTGGACGACATAAGAGTGAAGGAATATTTATCCAAGTACGCCCTCTCAACAAAAACAAAAAGGGTAAGAAAGATAAAAAGAATATAGACGAAGCTACGGACACATACGATACCATAGAATGGTTGATTCACAACACATATAATAACGGAAATGTAGGAACATGGGGAATCAGTTATGATGGTTTCTATGCCACTATGACAGCCTCCTCCAATCATCCGGCTTTGAAAGCTGTTTCTCCGCAAGCTCCCGTCACCGACTGGTTCCGTGGAGATGACCGTCATCACAACGGAGCCTTCACCCTGCTGCAAACCACTAATTTCCTTCCCAGACTGGAAGGACGCCACATAGGGAAAGGAGTGATGAACCAAATTGTAAAGAATGATGTTTACACAGATTTTCTGACACTCGGTACCTTTAAGAACGTGGACGACTTGGTACGTGATACCACACAGACATTGTGGAATGATATCAAAAACCACCCTGATTTCGATGATTTCTGGAAAGAGCGCGATGCACGCACCTCCTGTTATAACTTGAAGCCAGCCATATTGGTGGTAGGTGGACTGTATGACTCCGAAGACTGTTACGGAGCTTGGAATCTTTATAAAGCCATCAAAGAGCAATCACCGGATACAGATTTATATCTGACATTCGGTCCTTGGTGGCATGGAGCCTGGACAGTACGCGGGTTCCAAGGTTTCGGTAATCTGTATTTCGGCAAAAGCACTTCGGCTTATTACATGGACAATATAGAATATCCTTTTTTCCGATATTTCCTGGAAGGAAAGGGAGAAAAGCCCAAGCATAAAGTAAATATATTCCATACAGGTGAAAACGAATGGAAAACATACGACGAATGGCCTGTACAAAAGACTGCCGGTACACCTTATTATATACATAAGAACGGATCAGTATCCACACAAGCACCGGCAGAACAAGAGTCTTATTCAGAATATATTTCAGATATGTCACGTCCGGTACCCTATACAGCAAACCCTACCACTTACCGGACAAAAGAATTCATGGTAGATGACCAACGCTTTGCTACTTCACGTCCCGATGTCATTACTTTCATGACGGAGCCACTATGTGATACATTAACATTGGCCGGTCCTATAGAAGTGGAATTAATGACTGCCATTAGTAGTACTGACGCTGATTTTATGGTGAAAGTAATTGATGTATATCCTGAAAAATTTGAATATTCCAAAACTGCACGCAGTTATTTAAAGAGTGACTACCCAATGAGTGGGTACCAGCTGATGATTCGTGGCGAATTATTCAGAGGACGCTTCCGTAAGGGATTCGACAATCCCCTGCCTTTCAAACCGGAAGAAATAACTCCGGTTAATTACACACTGTATGATGTGGCACACACATTCCTGCCGGGACACAGACTGATGATTCAAATTCAAAGTTCCTGGTTCCCCATTATTGACCGCAATCCACAAAAATTTATTGATACCTATCATTGTACGGTAGAAGATTTTGTGATGAAACAAAAAATCAAAATTTATCATCAGCAAGGAGCTGCAAGCAGAGTTATACTACCTGTGGTAAAAAAATAAAAAGGAAGTATCCAAACAAGCTCAAATGTCATCCAATAGCAAGAGCCGTATGACTACTCCAGCATTCATACGGCTCTTTTTATATGTAACTACCATCTGTAACTTTTCCGAAGGTTCATCTTAGTCTGGATACTCTCATCAAAAATATCATATAGAAGCAATCCGTTCTATCAACTCGTTACCTAACGCTGTTTTCGCTTCAATATGCTGCAACACCGCTGTCACAAACGGATTACTTTCAAATACCCCACGCACCTGTTCAAAATCCTGCTCCATTTCTTCACGTGATCCATCTGCACCGAACCCCGTCATAGCAGACAAAGAAAATTCCTTTTTCGCATCGGCATAGACCATTTTATCCAATCCGACAACAGCCTCCTGCCACTTCTTCACGATAGCAATAACATCCTTTGCCGTTATTTCATCGGAACGCAGATTATAAAACTCAAGCATCTTCTCGTACGCCCATGTCCACTCGTATGTATAATAATTACGATGCATCTCAACAAAACGGTCATGAATCTGATCCACATTAGTCAGAATTCCAGATTCTATATCTGCCATCAACTTCTCTATCTCACTTTTAGGAGCGATCAATCCGGAAATATCCACCCATTCTCCTGTCCCTATCTCTGTATCAGGAATCAACCGGGCACGGATTTCCTCATCACTGCTAAAACGAACCTCCTCCAAACGCTTGATTAATGAATTACCCAAAAATTTATGAATAGCCGTTTCATAAAAACGAATGCCATTATTTAAAGAAGAATTCTTAATTTTCGCACTTTGGTAAGAGTAAGTTTCTGAGGTTTCTCCGGATACTTTACGTAATTCCTTCAGAATACTACGCCCTTTCATCATTTTCTGAATAGTATAGGGACTCAACAGGTTATAATTAATCTGATCCAAACGGTTCGGATCTTTACGTTTGTCACGTTTAGGCCACTTTTGAGCATCCCGAATCGTACCTACACTCCGCAAATTCACCCCTGGCACCAGATAAGTGGTATTTTGCTGCTCTATCAGATAAGAAAAAGGCAGATTAGAAGTATCGGCATGATTCACATGACGCCCCATAACCAAAGAAAATGCACCTACACGTGCGGGCCATAAAATATAAGAATCGGAAGTAGTCTTCGCCCCACGCTCCATAGCCCCCTGATGAATCGGACCTAACTTATACATATGGTTGCTTTGATTAGAGCCGGAACCCGCATTCATAAAAGAGAACATTCCGGCAATCAGCAAAGTAGACTTATGATGAGTCACCGTAAAGGGTCCGGCAAAAATGGCACATGCCTCACCGTTCTCTTCTTGACAATTACTGAAAAACAAAGAATCGGATGCAGAATAGTTATGTCCCAAATGACATGCCTGGCTGATAAAGCAACGGGTCAACATAGTTCCATCTTCCACATTAGAACCGCTTGATATAATAAAATCATCGCATACCACTCCATAGCCGATATGAATAGGCGCTTGCTCATTACTGTTCAAGCTACCGTTTTTCAATCGTCCCGCCCCTTCTATCTTACAATAATCACCTATTCGTACATTCTTTATATATCCCGCATCAACAATGGTAACATAGTGGCCAATAGTACCTGTATCCGAAGCATTCTCTTCAGCATACCGGTCAATAATGGCTTTCATCCGGCAAATCAATTCAGGACGATGACGGTACAATGCCAGAATATAGGCCTGATGCGCTGACAGACGATCATGAATAGGCACTTCACGTCCACCCGTTTCATTCAATACAGCTACTTCAACGCCATTTCCAAACTTGCTCCAGCCATCTACCAGAATAATATCTACATTCTCTATAAATGCATAATCCCCAATTATATAGTTGGCTATATAGTTTTTTATATTCTCAATACAACAATTATCGCCCACCGTTACATTATGCAAAGTCGCATGATACAATCCGGAATGTTTACGCATGCCACCTGCCAACGTAAACTCATCTTCAAAGACCCCCAATCTGACCTTTCCGGAAAAACGGGTATGATAAATATAGTCCGTCTTAAAGTTCTCTACTACTTCAATTTCAGCCCAATCAACCGCAGTGCATGATCTCTCTTTTAATTGTTGTATTTCTTCTTGTGTAAGTGAACGATAAGTTTTCATTTTCTATATGTATTTATTCTTCATCATAGGTTTGATAAAGAAAATCGTTATAAGGATACTTCTGTACGTGTAGCTCGCGTACCTTATTATATATAATAGTCTTCAATTCATCCATATTTATTTTCTCTCTAGCAGAAATGAAGATACAATTATCATTCAATTTCGCCATCCATGTCTTCATCAGTTCTTCCAATGTAATATTTTCCCTGGTTTTAGGAGTCAAATCATCCTCTGCTTTCTCTACATAGGTATAAGCATCTACCTTGTTAAAAACAATCATGGTAGGCTTTCCACCTGCCTCCAAATCAGCAATCGTTTTATCAACCACAGAAATTTGTTCCTCAAAATCCGGATGAGAAATATCCACCACATGAATCAGCAGATCTGCTTCACGCACTTCGTCCAAGGTTGATTTAAAGGAATCAACCAAATCCGTTGGTAATTTACGGATAAATCCTACGGTATCTGTAAGCAGAAATGGCAGATTCTCAATAATCACTTTGCGTACTGTGGTGTCCAATGTTGCAAAAAGTTTATTTTCAGCAAAGACCTCGCTTTTTGAAAGCAAATTCATTAAAGTAGATTTTCCCACATTGGTATACCCTACCAAAGCTACACGTATCATACGCCCACGGTTTTTACGTTGAGTGGACTTCTGTTTATCAATTTCAGCCAACCGTTCTTTCAACAATGACATACGATTCAAAATGATACGACGGTCCATTTCCAACTGAGTTTCACCCGGCCCACGTAATCCCACAGAGCCTTTACCTCCACCGGCACCGGATCCACCTCCCTGACGCTCCAAGTGAGTCCACAAACGTTGCAGACGAGGCAGCATATACTTATATTGGGCCAACTCCACTTGTGTTTTAGCATTTGCTGTTTGAGCCCGCATGGCAAAAATATCCAGAATCAGCGAAGTACGATCCAAGATCTTCACTTTCAGTTCAGCTTCTATATTACGTATCTGTTTAGCAGAAAGTTCATCATCAAAAATCACCATTCCGACTTCACGCTCATTTTCCTCTTCCTGATGAATATATTCCTTGATTTCTTCCAGCTTTCCTTTACCGACATAAGTCACGGAATTGGCAGCAGGCAGTTTCTGAGTAAACCTTTTCACCACTGTTGCTCCGGCCGTTTCGGCCAAGAACTCCAACTCATCCAAATACTCCTTGGTCTTACGCTCATCTTGTGTCTGAGTAATCAAACCAACTAAAATGGCAGTTTCAACCTGTGCTTCAGAAATTACAAATTCTTTCATTTATCTATCAATCTAAATAAGTTCGCGACAAATATAACAAAAAAAGAGGATGAACGTTGAACGTCATCCTCTTTTTTATTACAGTTATTCCCTATAGTTGTGGTTGTGGAGCCGCCGGATTGTTATCAGTATCACTGATTCCGGAATTGGTTTCCATTTCACATTGCGGAATCCGATAGATCAGGATCTGCGCTTCTGCTGCTGAATTATATTGTACAGACGGGTCATAATTCGTATTCTTACGAATCACCGGCTTTTTCAAGCGCAGGATATCGAACAGTGAGAAACCTTCTCCCCAAAGCTCCATACGACGCTGCAACCAAACCTCATCCTGAAAATCCTGTGCTGAATTAGCTTTACTTGTAAAAGAAGGATCCCGATATGTCCGTACAAAATTTTCCAATGTACTCTTTCCGCCACTCAAATTACCACCCATGGCTTCTGCCTCAGCTTTTATCAGATACATTTCTTCAACACGCATCAAAGGCCAGTCTGATGCATTGGTTGTGTTACCAAATATACTTTGATAAGCTCCGAACTTTGTATTTACATACGGAGTCAAACCAAAATATTCAACGATGGAAGTACCCTCAATCTGCTCATTATCAATCAATGAAGATTTATTATCCGGAGACAAGAACCATTGTTTACGGATATCTGTTTCGGGTATTAAATCATATAATGCAGAGTTCACCTTTCTATATCCATCGGGCACTCCTGAAGTATAACCGTTCCCGGTAAAAGAGCACAAGTGCGAAGGCCAGTTGATAATACCTGTCTGGACAACATCATTATCAGGCGTAATCATCACTCCCCATAACCATGAACTTGCCGATGCTGAATTAAAGGTAGGAGTAGATACCTGGGCTAAAGTCTGAGGTGTACCGCCAGCAATGGCACGTTCTGCATCTTTAGCTGCATCCGCCCATTTTTGCATTAACAGATTGGCACGAGCACGCAATCCGTAAACTACCGCCTCGTCAATCTGATCTTTGTTTGAGCCATTATCATACCCGGTCAATAAATCAGCAGCCGTATTCAAGTCACTCATAATCTGGTCATACACCTGCTGTACAGTTGCACGCGGATTATTCTGCATATCTTCATCAGTCATTGTTTCTGTAACAATAGGTACTGCCAGACTATTTTCATGACCTGCATAAGTAAACTGATAAATTTGAACCAAGTTCAGATAGTCATAAGCACGAGCAGCTAAAGCTTGGCCACGATAAACCTTCAAAGAAGAATCTTCCGTATCTGCCGCTATCAATTTCAGCACATTGTTTGCAGCTTTCAAGTGATTATAGAACGTTTTCCAAATCAATTCATCGCTTGAACTATCGTATACTCTGTCACTATAATTCTGAGATGTATTAAACCAATTATATCCATTAACCAATGCAACCAAGTCCTGTCCTCCTGATTCCAGTATCATAAACACGGCAGGAATTCCATAGTCATTATGATAAGTAGTGGCATCATCTGAAATCGTACCAAAAGTATTTAATTTGGCTGCCATAGCATTCACTTCAGCAGTTATCAAATTAGGTCTGCCATTGATTATATCTTCTTTCTGTTCTTCAGATATGTAATCTCCTTCAGGGAATTTATCCAAATCGCAAGATGCCATTAATAAAGCGACACTTGCAAATGCTATATATTTATTTGACAATTTCATATTCTTAAAAATAGGTTGCTAAATTAGAAATTTAAAGATATACCTCCGGAAATTGTGCGGATAGGTGAATACACATTGTCAGCAGCCACATAACCTTGACGTGGATCCAGCCCTTTGCGAGCTGTCAGCAAAGCCACATTATCTGCAACAAAGAAAACACGAACACCGTCAATCTGCATTTTACGTGTCAGACTTTTTGGCAGAGTATAACCCAATGTAATATTCTGCAAACTTAAATAGTCCGAACTAGTCAAGAAACGATCTGTTAATCTGTTCGTATATTGGTCATTAATATTCATACGAGGAACATCCGTATTTTTATTTTCAGGAGTCCATGCTTTTAACATATCTTTATGCAAAGCACTACCTGTAGCTGCTACGTCCATTAATCCTTGGTAAGTATAGTCCAAAATACGTCCACCAAGCTGATATGCAAACGAAACAGAGAGATCAAAGCCATAGGCTGTGACACTTGTTCCAAAACCACCATAAACTTTAGGTAGAATATCACCTGATGCGAATCTGTTTTCAGAAGCGACAGAATAAGATTTTGTAACTGTATTACCATTCTCATCCGGAGTCACCAGCGCCCACAGACTCTCTCCTGTCTCAGAATCCACACCTACATATTTAGGTAAATAAAGCTGGTACATAGACTCGTCTTCACGATAAATCCGACCACCATCAATCAATTGTCCATTCAGTTCAGGAGATAATTCCAAGACTTTATTCTTAAAATGTGTAAGATTAAAGTTTATATTCCAGGAAAAGTTCTTGTTTTCAATTATATTGGAATACAAATCCAATTCAACCCCACGGTTTACCATTGAACCCACATTCTCGGGGAAACGGGAATAACCCATTGAAGCTGCTACCGGTTTGAAATAAAGCATATCGGTTGTTTTACGTGAGAAGTACTCAACAGAACCACCTAACTTACCACCCCAAAAAGCAAAATCAAATCCAGTATTAAAGCTGTGTGAAGTTTCCCAAGTAATTTCCTTATTACCTTTATAATATAGAGAAGTTGAAAAATCACCATTACTGTTTGCCAATGTATACTGGTCTTGATACGGATAGTAGTTACGGTACAAACCACCTTGGAACATCAAGTTATCATTACCTTGCAAACCATAGCTGATTTTAAATTTCAACATATCAATCCAAGACTGGTTTTCCAAGAATTTCTCTTTGCTTAACAACCATCCTGCTCCTACAGACCAGAAGTTACCCCAACGATTATCCGGGTGAAAGCAAGAAGAAGCATCACGACGGAAAGAAGCTGAAACAAAATACCGCCCATCATAGTCATATTGCGCACGGAACAACCATCCTTCTGTTGCATAATTACGAGAATATGAATTATTGCTCTGGTTCATAATACCATTGCCTAATTCAGGAACATTCGGATCGTACAATTTCTCACGTTGTCCGTACAAATATTGATATTTATAGTCATAACTTTCATGTCCGGCCAAAATATCCACATTATGAACATCATTAAATGTTTTGTTGTATGTCAACAAATACTGCTGATTTACACTAAATGTACGCTCAGTAGCTACACTGATCAAACCTCCGACTCCGCTAGTTTCGGAATACTGTCCGTAGAAGGGGTTAACCATATTTGTAGAACGCACATTATTTACATCAACACCTATATTCACTTTTGCCTTGATTCCATTCCATATATCAATATCAGCAGACCATTTTCCACTAACCACATCACCAGAATATTTCATTTTATCCAACATATAACTTGCCAACGGATTTGCATTAGGAATAGTATTACGGCTACCATTCGAATCTTGTCCTTGCTTTCCATAATCATAACGAAGGAAACCTCGATTATCTACCATAATATTGCCCTGTGCATCACGAACATACATAGGATAAATAGCTCCCATAATATTTGACGCATAAAAGATATTTGCATTTGAGGTACCACCCTCAGTATCCTGTTCACGGCTATCATAATGAGTAAATGATACATTTCCTCCCATTTTCAACCAAGGCTTCACTTGATAGTCAGCTTTCAAACGTGCAGAATAACGTTGAAAACCAGAGTTAGGAACAATTCCCTTATCATCCAAATAGCTGGCCGACATATAATAATTCATTTTTTCGGTCGCACCGCTAATACTTAAATTATACTCTTGGCGCAGATTATTTTCAAAAATTTCATCCGACCAATTATCCGGAATATAATAATATGTACCATCAGAATAACCTAATGTCGCATTAGGATTCAATTTGCCATCCATACCGATCAGTTGCTGTCCTTGAGGAATGGAATACACCTGATATCCCAAATATGTAGAAGAAAGCATCGCTTGATTAGCGTACGCATTAGCTTTAGCCAAGTCTCCGGCTGCCGCATATCCTTTCAAATCAGCATTATAGATAGAAGAATAGTTTAATTCATAGAATGTAGCCGGATCCGTAATTGTTTCATAATTAGGTACTCCACGTTTATTCACACCCCATTTAGCGTCAAAAGTAACACGGGCTTCCCCACTTTTACCACGCTTGGTAGTAATCAAGATTACACCATTAGCACCACGTGCACCATACAGAGCATTAGAAGCAGCATCTTTCAACACTGTCATTGATTCTATATCAGAAGTACTGATAGCAGAAATTTCACCATCATACGGAACTCCATCTACCACATACAAAGGCTTGTTACTAGCCGATATAGATCCAATACCACGAATACGCACTTCAGCATCTTTGCCCGGCTGACCATTATTACTCGTAGTTTGTACTCCGGCTACTTGACCCGCCAAAGCATTTGTCACATTTGAAGTTTGTCTCGTCGCTATTTTTTCATTTTTTATAGTGGCAGCCGAACCTGTAAATGCAGATTTTTTCGCTGTACCATAAGCCACCACCATTACCTCTTCAAGCTGTTCTGTATCAGACTTTAATACAATATTCAAGTTTGCTTTGACTGCCACTTCTTGTGTAGCCATTCCGATAAAGGAA
>ERZ860590.327-NODE-327-length-43562-cov-3.540580_pt1 | contig 43562 bp, 50 predicted proteins | sample MGYA00509975_ERZ860590 | MGnify/ENA primary metagenome ERZ860590 (study PRJEB30046, sample SAMN00715250) | human gut metagenome | study: EMG produced TPA metagenomics assembly of the A metagenome-wide association study of gut microbiota in type 2... | reverse complement strand
TCAGACAATATCGTTGAAAAGGAAAGACTTCGCCCGGGCAAAATGCTTCTTGTTGATACTGTTCAGGGCAGAGTTATCGACGATGACGAGCTTAAAGAATACTATGCTTCAAAGCAGCCTTACGGCGAGTGGCTTGACAGCAACCTTGTCAGACTTAAAGACCTGAAGATACCAAACATCAAGGTAGAGGAACACGGCTACGAGGAAAGACAAAGACTTCAGAAAGCCTTTGGCTATACCTATGAGGACGTTATGACATCTATCCTGCCAATGGCAAAGAACGGCTCTGAGTCTATTGCCGCTATGGGTACAGACAGCCCGCTTGCGGTGCTTTCAAAAGAGCCTCAGCCGCTGTTCAACTACTTCAAACAGCTCTTTGCACAGGTAACAAATCCGCCTATAGACGCTATCAGAGAGGAAATAGTTACCTCCACAACTGTCTATATTGGTGAGGACGGCAACATTCTTGAAGAAAAGCCTGAAAACTGCAAGGTAATGAAGATACACGACCCTATCCTTACCTCAACAGATATCCTTAAAATAAAGAATATGCACATTCCCGGCTTTAAGGTAGCCGTTATCCCTATACTTTATTATAAGAACACAAGACTTGAAAAGGCTATAAACAGGCTTTATATAGAAGCAGACAAGGCGTTCAGCGAGGGCGCAAATATCCTTATCCTTTCAGACAGGGGAGTTGACGAGAACCACCTTGCTATCCCGTCACTGCTTGCAGTATCAGCGCTTCATCAGCACCTTGTTGTTACAAAGAAGAGAACATCTCTTGCTATTATCCTCGAAAGCGGCGAGCCTAGAGAAGTTCACCACTTTGCAACTCTGTTGGGCTACGGTGCTTCCGCTATCAACCCTTATCTTGCTCAGGAAACTATCCACGAGCTTATCGCTGACGACCTTCTCGATAAGGATTACTATGCCGCTGTTGACGATTATAATGCGGCTGTTCTCCATGGTATCGTAAAGATAGCTTCAAAAATGGGTATCTCTACTATCCAGTCATATCAAGGCTCACAGATATTCGAGGCTATCGGTATCGGCGAGGACGTTATAAACAAGTATTTCACAGGTACTGTCAGCAGAATAGGCGGTATCACTATCTCTGATATTGAAAAGAACGTTGACAGACTTCATACATCAGCCTTTGACCCTCTTGGACTTGGCACAGACACAGAGCTTGAATCAAGAGGAAGCCACAAGTTCAGAAGCGGCAAGGAGGAGCATCTCTACAATCCTCAGTCTATCTATCTGCTCCAGCAGGCTGCAAGGACTGGCGACTATGAAACATACAAGAAGTATTCAAAGCTTATCTCTGAGGAAATGGACCCTGTGAACATCAGAGGTCTTATGGATTTCAACTTTGCTGAAAATCCTGTTCCGCTGGAGGAAGTTGAGAGCGTTGACTCTATTGTAAGAAGATTTAAGACGGGCGCTATGTCCTACGGCTCTATCTCGCAGGAAGCTCATGAAGCACTTGCTGTCGCAATGAACAGACTTCACGGCAAGTCAAACTCAGGCGAGGGCGGTGAGAGCCTTGACAGACTTCTCACAAAGGGTACTTCTGAGGACAGATGTTCAGCTATCAAGCAAGTGGCTTCGGGACGTTTCGGCGTAACTTCAAGATACCTCACATCTGCTGATGAGATACAGATAAAAATGGCACAGGGCGCAAAGCCTGGCGAGGGCGGTCATCTCCCCGGCAAAAAGGTTTATCCATGGATAGCTAAAACAAGACACTCCACACCTGGCGTGTCGCTTATCTCACCTCCGCCACACCACGATATCTACTCTATCGAGGACTTGGCTCAGCTTATCTATGACCTGAAAAACGCAAACAAGAACGCAAGAATTTCTGTAAAGCTCGTTTCTGAGTGCGGTGTTGGTACAGTTGCGGCAGGCGTTGCAAAGGCTGGCGCAGGTGTTATCCTTATCTCAGGCTATGACGGCGGTACAGGTGCGGCTCCGAGAAACTCTATCTACAATGCAGGTCTTCCATGGGAGCTTGGACTTGCAGAAGCACATCAGACCCTTATCAAGAACGGTCTTAGAAACAAGGTCGTTATCGAAACAGACGGAAAGCTCATGACAGGCCGTGATGTTGTTATCGCAGCGATCCTTGGCGCAGAGGAGTTCGGCTTTGCAACAGCTCCGCTGATAACACTCGGCTGTGCAATGATGAGAGTATGTAATCTTGATACTTGCCCATTTGGTGTTGCAACACAGAACCCAGAGCTTAGAAAGAAGTTCCCTGGCAAGCCTGAATATGTAATGAACTTTATGATATTCGTGGCTTCCGAGCTTAGAGAATATATGTCAAAGCTTGGCGTAAGAACAGTTGACGAGCTTGTGGGAAGAATTGACCTTATAAAGCCAAAGGCTGGTATCACAGGCACTGCGGCACAAGTTGACCTTTCTAATATCATCAACTCTGATTACGTTTCAGAAAAGGTAGAATACAACAAGAAATCCAAGTATGACTTCAAGCTTGAAAACACTCTTGATGAAAAGGTACTCATGAAGGGGTTCGAGAAAAATCTTAAGAGTGGTGAGAAGAAGTCTATCACAGTAAATGTCAAGAACACAGACCGTTCATTCGGTACTATCTTCGGTTCAGAGATAACAAGAAAGTATTATAACACACTTGCTGACGATACATACAAGATAGTCTGCAACGGCTCAGGCGGACAGAGCTTCGGCGCATTTATCCCGAACGGCTTGACCCTCGAGCTTGTGGGCGACTCTAACGATTATTTCGGCAAGGGACTTTCAGGCGGTAAGCTCGTTGTTTATCCTCCGAAGGATTCCACTTTCAAAGCCGAGGACAATATCATTATCGGTAACGTTGCACTTTACGGCGCAACAAGCGGTAAGGCGTTCATCGACGGTGTTGCAGGCGAGCGTTTCTGCGTAAGAAACTCAGGCGCAGTGGCAGTTGTCGAGGGCGTTGGCGACCACGGCTGTGAGTATATGACAGGCGGCTGTGTGGTAGTTATCGGCAAGACGGGCAAAAACTTTGCGGCAGGTATGTCGGGCGGTGTAGCTTACGTTCTTGACGAGGACAGACACCTTTACACAAGACTCAACAAGGAAATGGTACTTTTCTCTGAGGTCAAGGAGAAGTACGATATAATTCAGCTCAAAGACCTTATCCAGCAGCACGTTGACGCAACAGGCTCTGAAAAGGGCAAGCGTATTCTTGATAACTTTGAGGAATATCTGCCTAAGTTCAAGAAGATAATCCCTCACGATTACAAGAAGATGATGTCTGCTATAGCTTCAATGGAAGAAAAGGGCATGAGCAGCGATCAGGCGCAGATAGAGGCATTCTATCAGATCATCAACGGCAAGCAGTAAGCCTGCGCACATGAGATATTGTACTTTTAAAATCGAAAGGAGGATATACTTGCCATGAAAGCAAGTATAGTTGAGATATGGGAAAGCCAACTGGTTTTATGGACTATAAGCGTGAGGACGCAGCAGCGTTCTCCGTTGAGGAACGTATAAAGAATTTTAATGAATTTCACACTCCTCTTTCAAAGGAGGAGCAGCAAAAGCAGGGTGCAAGATGTATGGACTGCGGTGTGCCGTTCTGTCAGGCAGGAATGAAGATAGGCAACGCATTTTCAGGCTGTCCGCTTAACAATCTTATCCCTGAATGGAACGACCTTATATACAAGGGCAACTGGGAGCAGGCATATTACAGACTTCATATGACGAACAATTTTCCTGAGTTCACATCAAGAGTTTGTCCTGCACTTTGCGAAAAAGCCTGCACTTGCGGAGCTAATGGCGACGCTGTTACCACAAAGGCTAACGAATACGGCATTATCGAAAATGCCTATGCCTGCGGATATGCTTCAGCAAGAGTGCCAAAGGTAAGAACAGGAAAGACTATCGCTGTTATAGGCTCAGGTCCGTCAGGTCTTGCTGCCGCTGACCAGCTCAATCAGAGAGGTCACAGTGTAACAGTTTTCGAGCGTGAGGACAGAGTGGGCGGTCTGCTTATGTACGGCATACCGAACATGAAGCTTGAAAAGCAGATAATCGAGCGCAAGATAAACATAATGAAAGAAGAGGGCATCGAGTTCCGCACAGGCGTTAATGTGGGCAAGGATATCACAGCGGCTGAGCTTCTCAAGGACTTCGACAGAGTAATACTTTGTTGTGGTGCTTCAAACCCTAGAGATATCAAAGCCGAGGGCAGAGATGCAAAGGGTATCTATTTTGCAGTGGATTTTCTGAAATCCACAACTAAGGCGCTGCTGAACGGCGGTCTTACGGATAAAAACCACATTTCCGCAAAGGGCAAGAACGTCATGGTAATAGGTGGCGGAGATACAGGAAATGACTGCGTTGGTACAAGCGTAAGACATGGCGCAAAGAGCGTTTTGCAGCTTGAAATGATGCCAAAGCTTCCTGACACGAGAGCCGAGAACAACCCATGGCCGCAGTGGCCAATGGTCTGCAAGACAGATTACGGTCAGGAGGAAGCTATCGGTGTGTTCGGTCATGACCCGAGAGTTTATCAGACAACTGTCAAGGAGTTTCTCAAAGACAAAAAGGGCAATCTTAAGGGCGCAGTGCTTGTAAAGCTCTCTCCGGAGAAAGACCCTAAGTCAGGCAGAACGATAATGAAGCCTGTTGAGGGCAGCGAATACAAGGTAGAAACCGAGCTTGTTCTTATAGCGGCAGGCTTTCTGGGATCTGAAAGCTATCTCACAAAGGCTTTTGGAGTTGAGGTAGACGGCAGAACTAATATCGCAACAGCCGACGGCACACATCAGACGAACGTGAAGAACGTCTTTGCCGCAGGCGACGTGCGCAGAGGACAGTCACTTGTAGTATGGGCTATCAGAGAGGGCAGAGATGTTGCCCGTGAGGTGGATAAGAGCCTTATGGAGTATACAAATCTGTAATACGAGATAAAAATATAACACCGTCCGAGGAGTTCGGACGGTGTTTTTTGTGTGTAGGGTATCGTACCCATGGGCGGCGACAAAAAAATCCGCTACCATAAATGATAGCGGATCTGGGTGCAGGGACACGTCCCTGCTGGAGCTGCTAACCGGGCTTGAACCGGTGACCTCGTCCTTACCAAGGACGTGCTCTACCTACTGAGCCATAGCAGCAAACCAATTACAGTAATATATTATACACTATCTCTGCCGCTTTGTCAAGCCCTTTTCACAACTTTTTTACTCTATTCCCTCATCATCATCGTCATCTGCCTGAACGCTTGGGTCGTAATCATCATATGTGTCCATAAAATTGTACTTCTTGCCCTTGTATTCGTATTGTATCACAGTGCGCAGATTGACGTTGTAAACGCTCTTGAAAATATTGTTTTCAATGTTGGGATTGGTGGCACGAAACTTTGCTATAAGCTCCTTCATTTCCTGCCGCTTTGATACCTCACCCTTTTTCTCTGACCCCTCGTAGCTCTCAGTGAAACGGCAGGCACAGCGGATAAAATGCAGATCGTTCTGCTCCACCCAGCGGATAATGTCCGCCTCTTTCACCATGTACAGTGGTCTGATAAGCTCCATGCCTGCGTAGTTCCTCGAGTGTAGCTTCGGCATCATAGTCTGAATCTGTCCTCCGTATACCATGCTCATGAGTATGGTTTCTATAACATCATCAAAATGATGTCCCAAAGCTATCTTGTTGCACCCAAGATCCTGCGCAAATTTGTAAAGCCAGCCACGTCTCATTCTTGCACAAAGATAGCATGGGTTGCGTTTTGTGTTGTATGCAATGTCAAAGACCTTTGTTTCAAACATCTTTATGGGTATTCCCATAAGCGTCGCATTGTTGATTATCCTCTGCCTGTTTGCGTCGCTGTAGCCTGGGTTCATTACAATAAATTCTAGTCCTATGTCCATTCCCTGATATTTCTGCAAATGCTGCATACACTTAGCAAGAAGCATTGAGTCCTTGCCGCCTGATATGCACACCGCTATTTTGTCCCCTGGCTTTATCATATCGTAACGCTCATATCCCATTACGAACTTGTTCCATATATCTCTGCGAAAATCAGTCACAATGCTCCGCTCTATCTTCTGCTGTGGCGTCAATATTCTTGACATCTCAAACTCTCCTTAAAATCATATACTTAAATTCTACTATTTTTATGGGATTTTGTCAACCTTTTACGCCAGTTGACTTTAGGGCATGATACTGCTATAATATAGTAAAATGATAATATATTCAGGAGGCTACCATGAGCGAAAATATAGAGCGTGAGATAAAAATTTCTCTCACACAGGAGCAGTACAAGACCGCTGAAAAGCTTTTTCAGTGGAACAAAAAAATCGAGCAGACCAATTTTTATTATATCCCGCAAAGAGATTCAGGCATGACAAGTATCCGTGTCAGGCAGATAGGCGAAAAATATTTTTTGCAGCTTAAAGAACCTATCTCCGAAAACGGTGCGCTTCATGTGAAAAAAGAGTATGAACAACAGCTTGACAGCCTGCCGGAAAAGCTCACCGCACAGGAGCTTTCACAGCTTGTGGGGAGAGATTTCCCTGCCGCTGACCTTGCAGGCTCTTTGTATACTCAGCGCAAGCTCTGCACCGATTTCGACCATGTTGAGATATGCCTTGACAAAAGCGAATATCTCGGCTTGACAGACTATGAGCTGGAGCTTGAATATACAGCCGACTATCCCGAAAAGCCTTTGGAGATACTGAAAAATGCAGGTATCACACAGGGAGAAGCGGTCATAGGCAAGTATGCAAGGTTCATGGAAAGAGCGAAAAAGCTTGGCAAGTGCTGATTTTCGCCTATCTGCGGTCATTTTCTATGAAAAAGCACCCACAGCCTGCAAAGGTTTGGGCAATAATGATAATTGACAGTGACGTTATAATATGTTATTATATTAAAGTGTTAAAACGTATGAAATGGTATTTTGACGATACCCGAAAGGAAGTTAATAATGAAAAGATCTATTTTTAAGACTATCGCATCACTTTCCGCTGCTGCCATGATGCTTTTGGCTGTAGGCTGCGGAAGCTCATCTGATTCTTCATCAGCAGCAGGCACAAACAGCACAGCCGCTGCAACAGGCGAGGATAACTCACTTCAGAAAGTTCTTGATTCAGGTAAGCTTGTGCTTGGTCTTGACCCAACATTCAAGCCAATGGGCTACACAGACGAGAACGACAACATCGTAGGCTTTGATATCGACGTTGCAAAGGAAGTTTGCTCAAGACTTGGTGTAGAGCTTGAAACTTACTCTGTAAACTGGGATACAAAGGAGCAGGACCTTAATGCAGGCACAATAGATTGTATTTGGAACGGCCTTTCTGTCAGCGATGAGAGAAAGAAAGTAATGCTCATGAGCGAGCCTTACATGAAGAATGAAATGGTGTTCGTTGTAAACGGCTCAAGCGACGTTGCTTCACAGGCTGATCTTGCAGGCAAGAACATTGCCGTACAGAACGGCTCAACAGCACAGGAAACACTTCTTGCATCTGACGTTGTAGCAAATGGTGCGACAACAACAGAGCTTGCAACAAATGTTGAAGCCCTCCAGCAGTTGGAGCTTAACATGGTAGACGCAGCGTTCCTTGACTCAGTAGTTGCAAACTACGAGATATCCACATCAGGCAAGGATTACAAGGTGCTTCCTGACGGCCTTGACCCAGAGGAGTACGCTATCGGCTTCAGACTTGGTGATCAGGCACTTTGCGACAAGATCGAGGAGATCCTTCACGAAATGAAGCAGGACGGCAAGCTTGCTGAGATATCAACAACTTGGTTCGGAAGCGACATCACGACCATAGAATAATCACAAAACATTCAATCGGACAGTCTTCGGGCTGTCCGATTTTTTTGCTTTATGAAGTTTTTTGCGTGTCATATCTTTAGAAAATAAAAAGTCTCGCAAACAACGTGTTTACGAGACTTTTTGGCGGAGAACCGTAATTTTGATAGAAACCATCAAAGGGGGTGCAACTTCGGTTCAGAGGGGGTGCAGTTCTCGATTTGAGGGGGTGCATTGTTTTTGACAACTCCACTGCCACTCCACGTCAAACCAGAATTTATAAATTAAGTTCTTCAATGAAATTTAGAATACGCTGCGTTGCCAACTCATCCCTGGACAGTTTTAGCAATCTATCAGCCGTAATCCATTTATAATTAGATGTTTCTCCTTCTTGCAAAACGATACTATCCTTATCTATATCCGTAATGCAAAGATACTCCACATAAAACGATTTATGGTTGTGGTGGAGCACCCTTCCTATTTCCACTAAATTATCGGAGGTAATTCCCGTTTCTTCATGAAGTTCTCTAGCGGCACAGGTTACAGGGGCTTCACCTTGTAAAGCAGAACCACCCGCTGTAGCCTCCCACATTCCGCCCAAATGCTTTCTTTTATCCCTTTGCATGATGAGATAACTTCCATCTATATGTCTAACGATTATTTCACAGACCAAATGAAAAAAACCTTCCGGAATTGCCTCTCCTCGAACCAGAGTTACACCTTGAATCTTTTTGAAATCTCTATCATAAGCGTCCCACAGTTCCATACTTCATTTTTCTCCATAAATTCCGATTTGTCTAACTCATTATAGCATAAAAATTCACCGCAATTCTATCAAAATTACGGTGGACTTATGGCGGAGAAGGAGGGATAAATTATACCACTTCACACCGCTTTTTACTGCTTTATAAAACTACTCGCAAACCACGCATTTACGTCATTTAAGCCGTTTCATTTGTTCCGCCTTTCACAAGCATATATTTACAATTCAGCTTTATCGTGTACAGTTCGTGTACGCCAAATCAGACGATCTCATTCAATATCTTCACCGCACGTTCTTCCTCTCGTGGGTAGAGGTGCGAGTAGGTGTTCCATGTCATTGATATGTTGGAATGTCCAAGACGTCTTGCTATCTCCTGAATGTTTATGCCCTCATTGGCGAGCAGGGAAGCGTGGCTGTGACGGAAGTCATGAATACGGATACGTTTGACACCTGCCAAGTCTGCAAACTTCTTGTTGGTCTTTTCAAGGGACGTGTCACGGATAGGACGCTCACCACCGCAGATGTACATATCATCACTGAACTTTGGCACTGCTTTCTTACAGCGTTCGTAATGTTCTGACAGCACTGCTCTTAATGGCTCTGGTATCTGTATCGTCCGTATGCTTGGCTTGTTCTTTGGCGGCGTGATACGATCACCACCTTTGAGTTTCTGAGCAATGCTCTTGGTGATAGATATGTAGCCGTCTTTTATATCCGTCCATTGCAGAGCGTATATCTCGCCTTTTCGCATACCCATGTAAAATGCTATGTTGAAAAATACATAGTAGTTCCATTCGTACATTGAGCCGCCGTCCTCTGCGGTCTGAGCATAATTCTTAGCTGCCAATATGTATTTCTTGAACTCGTCAGGCGTGTAGAAAAGCATTTCTTTCTTGGCTTCAAGGGGCGCTTTGAAGTTGCCTGCGGTGATAACAGGATTTTTCGGAATGTATTCCATTTTCACAGCATAGTTCATCATTGCACGAAATTCGCCATAAATGTTCTTTCGAGTGACGATAGCCAATCCCTGTTCTGACAGCTCCTGCTTCCATTTCTGCACCATTGGTACGTTCAGATTATCTATCCTAACGCTTTCAAAGGTGGGCAGGACGTTCTTTCTCAGTATTCTTAGGGATTTGTCCAGTGATGTTTCACGGACCTCTGAACACTTGGCTGTGATGTACTCCGTGAATAGCTGTCCGATAGTCATTTTTTGAGTTATCTCTTTAGCATTGAGCTTTTGTGTAAGCTGGATTTCAAGCTGCTTAGCCGTCTCTGCACCGAACGCCACACGGTCTATCTGATGAGGTTTTCCGAAACTGTCCGTATAATTGATACGCACACGATATTTTTGCAGACCGTCTTTTCTGATGTTCTTTCCGTTCTTGTCCGTCATTTTGTAGATCGGCATAAATATTCCTCCTATTCTTGACACTTCCTCTAAAGTGTGCTACAATAAAAGGGCAGAATTCGCCATTTCGTGGTTGTTGGGTTTTGTTCATTCTGAGCTGATATTGGTAGTATCTGCTCTGTCCGCCTCTGAGTATTTGCGGTGCTCAGGGGCGGTTTTTGCTTTAAAATTAAAAATAGAAATTATGCAGGTGATATAGACCAGTTGCCTTCCGATGTGATTTCAAAAAAAGTTTCATTACCAACATCACTCTTAACAATACCGGAGTATGAACCGATTTCGTTTACAAGCAGATCATATCGATCTGTGTTGATGCTGTATTGCTTCACGGCGAAATTGTGTTCACCATCGTTAGTAATATTCCAATTATTATTCTTTGCATAAAAAATAGGTGTAACAAAGTCTCCTGTTCCACTAAATGAAGTATCTTCCGTTGTAGATAGTGCATAAGCATTTACAGACCAGTTTCCGTCGCCTTTTATTTCTATTTCATATGTTCCGCTCCCAACAATCAACGTTGAGCCTGAATACCAGCCTATTGTATTTACAAGTAAATTGCTGGAACCATCTTCATTATAGGCCTGAAGAATAAAATTGTGTGAACCATCGTGTGAGGCTGTTATAATTGCATAATTTTCAACTTGAAGATCAGTAGCTACAAAATCACCTGAACCACTCCAACCCCATGCGGATACGGAAGATGGATTTTTCAATGTTGTAGCGGCTGTTGTTGTAGTGGTAGTAGCTTTAGTGGTCGTAGTAGTCGTTGTTGTGGTAGGCTTTTCCGTCGTTGTTGTCGTTTCTTCCGTCGTAGTCGTAGTCTCCGCTGTGGTTGTCGTCGTTGTGGTTTCCTCTGATGTTGTAGTAGTGGTAGTTGTTGCAGTAGTGCTTTCACTTGAAGATGAGCTGTCACTACTTCCACAAGCGGACATTCCGCAAACGAGCGATAATGCAATTACTCCAGCAATAAACTTCTTCATAAAAAAACTTCCTCCTTGTAGTTCAATAATTTCCGACATTTGTAAACAGTTTATGAAATCATTTACAATGTCTTAAATTGGTGATATAATGTATTTGTAACCATGCAGGAGAAAATTCTGCGTGTATTCCCCTTGTCGATATTCCCAGTATCGGCAGGGGGAGTTTTTTATTTAGTTATAAAATAATATGGTCGCCAGTATCTTAGACGTGTCGGTCAAATGCTCCACTTTTGTTAAATATCCCGTGACGATATTTCCACAGTCAATGAACGTATTTACCTTATCTTGCATTTCACCTTTATACAAGTATCCTATGTAAATGTTGCTTTGCTTAACTTTGACAGCTCTGTGGTCATAAGAATTACTAGGTTCTTGCTCAAAATAGATCTTGCCGCCTTGTTTCAGTCTGCTATAATCAGGCTCACTATTTGTTATAATGCAAATATTATAATTCTCCTCAACATCGCAAAGCTCTTTGTTATCACAGATAAGTGGAGCAGTTGTCGATGTATCATCATCAATTCTTATATTAACTTTGGCTTTTGCTTTTACCTCTTCAATAACATCTGCCTTGCAAGTATCATTATGCAGGCACTCATAATAGGCTATTGATATTCTTATGTCATTCATATCAGGATCAATATAACGTAAGAAGCCGATTATTAAAGCGTTTCTTTGTAAAAAGTCATTGATTACCGATGTAATTTTCTCCGAAGATATATAGCCGATCTTCAAATTTTTTTGATAAACTGTTACTTGACTGTTTTCTTGAACAAATCTAAGTGGTTCGCTCAATAATAGCTCAAAATAATCATTCTCCCAGTTTATGCAAGGAGTGATCCTCACTTTTTCATAAGTCTTATAAGTCTTGCGATAGCCTGCTATATTTTCGGGATAATCTATAGGACAACTTTTGATAACATCAAGATCTTCATTCTTAGTAACACTTGTGATGTTGGTATGATGATTTTCAAATAACGTACTCGAACTTTTAGACTTATTGTATGATGTACTCTGAATTTCCTGCCAAGTCATCTGCTTATTGCGTTCTTTTTTCTTATGCTGATACTTATATATGCAAAACGCTGCTATCACTGCGGCTATGATCGGCAAAATTATAAACCAAAACTTTATGACTAATCCTACTATCAGTAATATCACTACTGCTCCGATAATATACCCCATACTGAATACCCCCTCTACATTCTCTCGACCTCTTCAAGAGCATCAAAGCTGAAAAAGTCACCTCTGACTATATGCTCCATTTCGTGAGCTATAGTCTTTTTTTGTTCCTCATAGGATAGCCTAGAGTTTATGTATATATTATAAAATCCGTCAGAATCCATTGCTGTCACTCCCTTTACCGTTATGGGCAAAGGAACGTATCTAATGCAATAATCCAATCTATTCACTATCCTTTTGCATACGCTTTAAAATCTCAACTGTAGCTTCTATATCCTCTTTGGTGACGTTCTTTGACACACTAAAGAGGATCTTCATTTCTGGTCGTGTTCTCAGCTCATCTATTATATCTCTTGTTTCGTCATCAAGATATATAGGCTCGTTGTGTGCTTCGACCTTGATATTATCTTCACCGTTCAACAAATAATCAACAGAAACTCCGAAATATTCAGCTATCTTTGATAGTGTATCTGTAGATAACTTCTTTTTTCTGCCTGCTTTTAAATCGGTTAAAGAGCCTCTGCTTGCACCTGTTTCTTTGCACATTACTGTTACATTTATATTTCTCTTTTTGCACAAGCTTTCAATTCTATTGTACAATTCTGACATAGTTACACCTCATAATTTGTGTAATATAACAAAATTACGCAAAAGAGTAATTTTCACTTGACAATTACGCAAAAGTGTAATATAATACAGTCAAGGCAATACGCAAGAGCGTAATATTTGTATCTGGTAAATATATTATATTACATTTAAACGTAACTGTCAATATGTAAAACACATATTAGTGTGAATATTATGCAAAGGTGGTGTTAATTATTAGTGAACGTAAAAGACCGCTGACTGAGTACGGCGTGGAAGTCAAGGTGCGACTTGTTAAGCTCAACAAGACACAGAAGTGGCTCATTGAGGAAGTCAAGAAACTTCTTCCTGAAACTTATCTCGACACATCAAACCTGTATAAGATAATGACGGGTGAGATAAAGTCAAACAAGATTGAAGCGGCTATCAATGAAGTCCTTGACATTAATTATACTCAGAACGCTGAAAATGTCAACAGCTAACAGTCCGATTGAACGGACAGAAATTGAGGGGGATGAGAAAGTGGAACAGAAAATTACTGCTATTCCAAGAGGGTGTGACAGTGCTAGGGTTGAGCAGGTGATCGTAACAAGAGCCTTGAAAGGTGCAGGGACAGAAGATGACCCCTGTAGAGAGGTCATTCAGTATTGGACTCTTGACGGAGAGCTGATTGTAACAAGATCACAATATGAGGAGGGCAAACGTTGAATTTGAAAAAGATAGCGTACTATCTCGGTATTGCGTTGTGCCTAGCGAGTCCGCTTGCATTCGGTATATGTATGCTAATAGGGCTTGACAACACAGTTCCGTTGTCGCTTATGATAACTAGCAATGCTTGCAGGATATGTTCACTGGAAGCAGAAATAACAGAAAACACAATGAGGAGGTACAAAATGAAACTGTACAAAGTAACAACAGTAGACCAGTATCATTATAAAAGGGTGTTCACAGTAGCAGCAAAGAGTCAGTACGAGGCTCTGACAAAGGCAAGTGTTATTAGTCCCCATGAGAATGTTTTGACTATCGAGGAGGTGAGATAAATGAGGTCACCTGACATTGAAATGGCAGTGCGGCTGTACTATGAAAAGCCCGAAATAACCAATGCGGATATCAAGGAGCTGTTCAGCACAGGTGAAACGCAGACTATCAAGATCAAGAAAGCTGTTAAGGAAGAAATGGGAAAGCGTGGCGTGAAGTCATGGCTGCCACACTCGGTCAATACCGAGATAGCCTACGAGGTGTGGGGCATTGATATCGACAACTTCGAGAAAAGGCTTAAAAAACTCCGCACGCTTTACGGAAAGGACGTGAGAAAATGATAGCCGTACTAGAGATAATCAGATGTGCCGCAGCGGTAGCGCTTTTGGTGGTGCTTACAATGTATGTAGCATACAGGTGGTATGTAAGCGTAAAAGAAACTGCCTACGAGGAAGCAGAGGAGAGCATTAAGCGTGCAGTGAGAGAAGCAGGCAGACCCGTGGTCAAGGTCGAAATACAGGCAAAAGGAAAGTGGTAATGAACATTGTAGGAATACTGCTGATAACAATAGCTGTGCTTGCAGGCATAGATGTAGTGATGTATCTTGTGCTGAGCGTGGTGGATAGGCACTGGGAGAAAGGTTTTGAGAAAAAGGAGGATAAGAACAATGAAAGTTCTGATAGCCTGTGAAGAATCACAAGAGGTCTGCAAGGCGTTCCGTGCGAAAGGGATTGAACCTGTTAAGAAGCTGGACTATGACGGCAGGCAGTATATGAGCGTAAGACCTATTGAAAAGGAGGAAGAAGAATGCTAACGAGAGATGAAATAATTCTTGCAGCAGAATGCTGTATAGCAGGCAACTGTGGAGCTTGTCCGTTTATAAATAGAGGTAATTGCATTACTGATTTTATGAAGAATGTTCTTGAATGCATAAAAAACGAGCCTGCACCTGCGGCAACAGGCACAAGCTCGGAGGTGGTATCAAAAGATACCGATAACATACGAATTGATGATAGCACAAAAGAGAGGATTTGTCAAGAGGCAGAAAAGGCTTACAAGGCTTGCGAACTGATACTGGAAATTTACGAACGTATGGACGATAGCGAGCAGAAAGCCTTCGAATTGGGACATTCATATCAGGTAATGAGCGAGGTGCAAGAGGAGCTTGCGAGGATAGGAAAAGGCGGTGAGGGCAATGGCTGACCTGCCGACACGCTGTATAGATCCTGTCATGAAGTGCTGTCAGGATTGCGCTTGGGGATATCGTAAATATGGCGATGACGTGGAATGCTCTGCCGACCTAGCAGGCTGTTGCTTTGAAAGTGGCTGTACGTTGGGCTTTGATAAGGGCAGACCTGAGGACGAACCGACAGATGAGGAACTGCAAGAGTTTGAAAAGGAGTTTGAAGCCATCGAAAGGAGAATGAAAAAATGTCAGTAAAAATAAACTCACTTGAATTTGAGAACGTAAAGAAAATAAAAGCCGTACAGCTTGAGCCTGCAAAGAATGGGCTTACTGTTATCGGCGGTAAGAACAGGCAGGGCAAGACCTCTGTCCTTGACGCTATCGCTTGGGCGCTTGGTGGTGACAAGTATAAGCCGTCCTCTCCTCAGCGTGAGGGGTCTGTTGTCGAACCGCACTTGAAGATCACCCTCGACAACGGAATCGTGGTGGAGCGTTCAGGCAAGAACAGCTCTCTCAAAGTCACGGACAGCACAGGTAAGAAAGGCGGTCAGCAGCTTTTGAACAGCTTCGTTGAGCAGTTTGCACTTGACCTGCCTAAGTTCGTAAATCAATCAAGCAAGGAAAAAGCTTCAACTCTGCTGAAAATAATAGGAGTGGGTGATACGCTCTATCAGTTGGAACATAAGGAACATTCCCTCTATGATCAGCGTACCGCTATCGGCAGGATAGCTGACCAGAAGTCTAAGTTCGCAAAGGAAATGCCCGTGTACGCAAACGTCCCTGCCGAGCCTGTTTCGGCTTCGGAGCTTATCAGACAGCAGCAGGATATACTTGCTCGCAACGGCGAAAATCAGCGTAAGCGTGACCAGAAAGAATACTACGAAAAGCAGTTGGAGCTTGCTAAGTCTGCCTATGAGCGTGCAAAAGCAAGCTATGAAGCGGCAGTGAACAACTTCAAGCTTGCAAGCCTTGACGCTCAAGACCTTGTGGACGAAAGCACAGCGGAGCTTGAAAAGAATATCTCAGATATCGAGGAACTGAACAAGAAGATAAGAGCAAACCTCGACAGGGAGAAAGCTGAGATAGATGCTGAGGACTACCGCTCACAGTATACATATCTCACTGAGCAGATAGAGGACGTAAGGCAGGCTAAAACTGACCTGCTGAGCGGTGCCGACCTGCCCCTTGAGGGCCTTTCCGTTGAGGACGGAGAGCTGCTGTATAACGGGCATAAGTGGGACAGTATAAGCGGAGCAGAACAGCTTATCGTCGCTACCTCTATCGTGAGAAAGCTCAATCCTGACTGCGGTTTTGTACTGCTGGACAAGCTTGAACAAATGGATACCGACACCCTTGATGACTTCGGCAAGTGGCTTGAAGCACAGGGCTTGCAGGCGATAGCCACAAGAGTTTCCACAGGTGATGAGTGCAGTATCATCATCGAGGACGGCAGGTCAATGGACAATGATAAGGAAGAAAACACAGAAATGAAAACTTGGAAAGCAGGTGCATTTTAATGTATGAGATAACATCAGGAGTTGTAAGCTCCGCACAGAAAGTCGTGATATATGGTCCTGAGGGCATAGGCAAATCCACTTTTGCGGCTCAGTTCCCCGACTCTGTATTTATTGATACTGAGGGCAGCACAAAGAAGCTGAACATCAGACGTTTCCCTAAGCCGTCAAGCTGGGAAATGCTCAAAAACGAGGTAAAGGAAGCTATGAACGGCAGGCTCTGCAAGACCCTTGTCATTGATACATTTGATTGGGCTGAACAGCTTTGCATTGAAACTATCTGCTCGGCACATCAGAAGAAAGGCATTGAAGATTTCGGCTACGGCAACGGCTACGTCTACGAGAAAGAGGAGATAGGCAAGTTTCTTAATCTCTTGCAGGAGGTAGTTGACAGCGGTATCAACGTTGTACTTACAGCTCACGCTCAGATGAGAAAGTTTGAACAGCCTGACGAGCTGGGCGCTTATGACCGCTGGGAACTGAAACTCGGCAAGAAAACTTCTTCTCAGATATCGCCTCTTGTGAAAGAATGGGCTGATATGGTGCTGTTTGCAAACTACAAAACATATGCAGTAGCTGTGGATAAGGACGGAAAGAAGTTCAAGGCTCAGGGCGGCGACCGTGTTATGTACACCACTCATCACCCTTGCTGGGACGCTAAAAATCGTGACGGACTTCCGCCTGAAATGCCTTTTGAGTATAGTGGTATAGCTCATCTGTTTGCGTATACACAGCCTGCTGAAATGCCTAAGCCTGTGCCTGCACCGACAGTTCAGACAGCACAGCCTACACAGACCGCACAGACTGCCACACAAAAATCGGACGAGCCTCTTACTGATCTCAGCGGCTTTGAGGACGTTGCACCACCGCCTATCGTTATCCCTGAGGGCATACCGAAAGCGCTTGCAGACCTTATGAGAGCCAACAACGTAAGCGAATCGGATATACGTCTTGTGGTATCTCAGAGAAACTATTTCCCTTATGATACCCCTATCACAAACTATCCTGACGACTTTGTGCAGGGCTGTCTGATAGGTGCTTGGGAGCAAATGCTGCCGCTTATCAGAGAAAATCAGAAAGTACCATTTTAAAAGGAGGACAACACTATGGATAATTTTATGGAATACGGCTGGGAAGATGAGATAGTCAACGAGGGTGGGGACTTTGTCCTGCTCCCTGAGGGGGACTATGACTTCACCGTCAGCAAGTTTGAGCGTACAAGACACGAGGGGTCGGCGAAAGTGCCGCCCTGCAATATGGCAAAGGTCACATTCACCATTTGGGGTGCAGAGGACAGCGTGGAGATAACAGAGAACTTCTTCCTTTGCAACAAGTTTGAGTGGAAGCTCTCAGCACTTTTCTTGGCTCTCGGACTAAAAAAGCATGGTGAGCCGCTGAAAATGAACTGGAACGCTATCACAGGCAAAAAGGGCAAGTGTCACGTCTACGTTGACAACTACAAGAACAAGGACGGTGAGGACAGGCAGTCCAACAAGATAAAGAAACTCTATGCCTATGATGAGAATGTGACTACCGTTCAGCCTGCTCAGACGCAGACACCACAGTATAGTCAGCCTGCTCAGACAGGTGGCTGGAAAGCCGGTGCGTTCTGATGATGAATTTAAGACCATATCAAAACGAGGCTAAGCTTGCTATACTCGAACAATGGTCTGAGGGAATAAACAAAGTCCTTGCAGTTCTGCCCACAGGAACGGGAAAGACAATACTTTTCTCGGCTGTTACGGAAGAATGTGTGCGGCAGGGTAAGCGTGTGCTTATCCTTGCCCACAGGGGCGAGCTGCTCGACCAGGCGGCGGACAAGCTTATGAAGTCAACAGGGCTTGGCTGTGCCACCGAAAAAGCAGAGCAAAGCTGTTTAGGCTCTTGGTATCGTGTGGTAGTAGGCTCAGTTCAGACCCTTATGCGTGAGAAAAGGCTCAAAGGCTTTTCAGAAAATTACTTCAATACCATTATCATTGACGAGGCTCATCACGCTATCTCAGACGGCTATCAGAGAGTGCTTGAACATTTTCCCCATGCACAGGTGCTTGGCGTAACGGCTACACCTGACAGGGGCGACATGAAGAACTTAGGCTCGGTGTTCGACAGCCTTGCATATGAATACACCCTGCCGCAGGCTATCAAAGAGGGCTATCTTTCACCTATCAAGGCTATCACCATACCGCTGAAACTTGACCTTTCAGGAGTATCAACTCAGGCAGGAGATTTCAAGGCAAGTGACATCGACACGGCACTTGATCCTTATCTTTATCAGATAGCTGATGAAATGCTCAAATACTGTAAGAAACGCAAGACAGTTGTGTTCCTGCCGCTTGTCAAGACCTCTCAGAAGTTCCGTGATATCCTTATCAGCAAAGGGTTCAACGCCGCTGAGGTCAACGGAGAAAGCACAGACAGAGCGGAAATACTTGAAGCTTTCGACAAGGGAGAATACAACGTGCTTTGTAACTCAATGCTCCTCACAGAGGGTTGGGATTGTCCGTCAGTTGACTGCGTTATCGTGCTAAGACCAACAAAGGTGCGTGGGCTTTACTGCCAAATGGTAGGCAGAGGCACAAGACTTTGCGAGGGAAAGACAGAGCTTTTGCTGCTTGATTTCCTATGGCACACAGAACGCCACGAGCTTTGCAGACCTGCACACCTTATCTGTCAGAATGAAGAGGTCGCTGAGAAAATGACCGAAAACCTTGCCAATGAGGCAGGCTGTGCAGTGGATATCGAAGAGGCAGAAAAACAGGCAAGCGAGGACGTTGTGGCACAGCGTGAAGAGTCTTTGGCAAAGCAGCTCAAAGAAATGAAAACACGCAAGCGAAAGCTTGTTGACCCTTTGCAGTATGAAATGTCAATACAGGCTGAGGACTTATCCTCTTATGTTCCTGCCTTTGGCTGGGAGTGTGCTCCTGCTACCGACAAACAGAAAGCAAAGCTTGAAAAGCTGGGAATTTTCCCTGACGATATAGACAACGCAGGCAAGGCAAAGCTTATCCTTGACCGACTTGAAAAGCGCCGCAATGCAGGACTTACCACACCTAAGCAGATAAGGCTGCTTGAAAGCAAGGGCTTTGAGCACGTTGGCTCTTGGAGCTTTGACAGTGCAAGCAGGATGATAGCCCGTATTTCTGCTAATGGTTGGAGAGTGCCGAGAGATATTGACCCGAAAACATACACACCTGAGAACTAAGGAGAAGTGAATGGATAACACAAATTTGCTTAAAATGCTTGAATACATAGACCCTGCAAGCTGTGATTATCAGGAATGGGTCAATGTGGGAATGGCTCTCAAGCACGAGGGCTATTCCGTGAACGATTGGGACAGTTGGTCGAGGTCAGACAGTCGTTATCACAGCGGTGAGTGTGAACACAAGTGGCAAGGCTTTAATGGCAATGCTCAGCCCGTGACCGCAGGAACTATCGTGCAAATGGCAAAGGAAAGAGGATACAGCCCCCATGAGTTTCAGGCATACGATTGGGACGGCGAGATAGTTGCAGAAGAAAGCAGTCCCCTTGTAAACGGCGGTGAGGGCATACCGATCACCGAGCCTGCCCAATGGGATCCTGTCAAGGAAATAGTCACATATCTTGAAACACTCTTTGAGGCAGGAGAGAACGTGGGCTATGTTACGCAAACGTGGGAAACAGAAAAGGACGGCAAGACCAAGTATCTGCCCACAAAAGGGTGTTGTGACAGGACGGCAGGGGAACTTATCAAGAGGCTTGGCGAATGTAACGGCGACATTGGTGCGGTATTTGGCGACTACAAGGAAGAAGCCGGAGCGTGGATCCGCTTCAACCCTCTTGACGGCAAGGGCGTAAAGAACGAGAATGTAACAGACTACCGCTATGCTCTTGTTGAAAGTGACAGTATGCCTATAGAACAGCAGAACGCTGTGATGAGAGAGCTTGAACTTCCTATCGCTGTGCTTGTATACAGCGGTGGAAAGAGCGTTCACGCTATCGTCAAGATAGACGCTCCCAACTATGATGAATACCGCAGGCGTGTTGATTTTCTTTACAAGGTCTGCAAGGAAAGTGGCCTTGACATAGATAAACAAAACCGCAATCCCTCACGTCTTAGCCGTATGCCGGGTGTAATGAGAAACGGCAAGAAACAGTTCATCATTGACAAGAACATAGGCAAAGAAAGCTTTTCAGAATGGAAAGATTACATAGAGAGTATCAATGATGATCTCCCCGACCCTGAGAGCCTGAGTGCTGAGTGGGATAACCTGCCTGAGCTTGCTCCGCCACTTATTGACGGTGTTCTCAGACAGGGTCACAAAATGCTCATTGCAGGTCCGTCAAAGGCAGGCAAGTCTTATGCGCTTATCGAGATGTGCGTGGCGATAGCTGAGGGAGTCAAGTGGTTTGGCTGGCAATGCACCAAAGGAAAGATACTATACGTCAACCTAGAGCTTGACAGAGCATCTTGTCTGCACCGTTTCAAGGACGTGTACACCGCAATGCACCTAGAGCCTGAAAACCTCAACAGCATAGACATATGGAACTTGCGTGGTCACAGCGTACCAATGGACAAGCTTGCGCCAAAGCTTATACGCCGAGCAAGCAAGAAGAATTACATTGCCGTGATAATAGACCCTATCTACAAGGTCATAACAGGCGACGAGAACTCAGCAGACCAAATGGCTCACTTCTGCAACCAGTTCGACAAGGTATGCACAGAGCTTGGCTGTGCGGTCATATACTGCCACCACCACTCAAAGGGAGCACAGGGTGGTAAGCGTTCAATGGACAGAGCCAGCGGTTCAGGAGTATTCGCCCGTGACCCTGACGCACTTCTTGACCTTTCAGAGCTTGACATCTCAGACAGCCTTTACAAGCAGCAGGAGGACGAAACTGTTTGCCGTATCTGTGAGGACTGGATGAGGAGATTTTACAGAAATACTGATGACCTTTGTTCACAGGACGATCTTGTTACGCCGTCAAAAATGCTGGAGATAACCCACAAGTACCTGCACCCGAACTCATACAAGCTTATGATGGCCGACATAGACAAGGCTAAGCTTGCGGTAAGAAACCGCACGGCATGGCGTATAGAGGGTACTCTGAGAGAGTTCCCGAAGTTTGCTCCACTAAATATGTGGTTTGATTATCCTGTTCACAGAGAGGATACCGTGGGCGTGCTTAAAGACTGCGAGGTAGAGGACATCGCACCGAATTGGAAGAAGAATTTCAGCAAGAAAAAGACCAATGAAGACCGCAGCAAGGAACGCAAGGAGAGCATTGAAACAGCTTTCAGCGGTGTGCAGGAGAACGGCAAGTGCCGCATTTCTGAGCTGGCGGAGTACATAGGAAAGAGCGAAAAGACCGTTGGAAGATACCTCAAAGAGCATGGTGGCTTTTGGATAGAAGAGGGAGAATGTGGCTTAAAAGCTCAGTAGACAGACAAGACAAAATCGAATTTTTGAACTTTAGACAGACAGGAAAAAATCGAAAAAGTGTCAGGACAAAATCGAGCTTTTTTCTTGTCGGACAATATCGAAAATTACCGAGTTTGTCGGACGGACAGACAAATCTATTATTATAAACAATACTTTTTGTCGGGGGCTTGAAACTGCCCCGACGAAAAAGTAATCAGAATAATGACGCACGAGAGGAGCACACGCAGATGAAAGCAACAAGAAGTAAGGCAAGGCAAGACGTTGTTAATGTAGCTAAGAAAATGCCACCGCTTTTTCATAAGCTGCCTAATGAAGATTTCGACTATCGAAAATCACGCACACTTTGGTGGCTCGTGAAACAGCCGCAGGTACTCAAATACATTTGGGATATGGTCAAACAGTCGGGAGCATTGGTGTATGATGACAAGTCACACAAGTGGCACGGAGTAGATTTCAAATGCGAGGAGGAAGATGATGACTGAATTTTTTATGGCAATGATACCGCCGACAGCTACAGCACAGGAACACAAGGTGGCAGTGAGAAACGGCAAGCCGATATTTTATGACCCACCCGATGTCAAGGCGGCAAAAGAAAAGCTCACGGCAAACCTTGCAAGGCACAGACCGCCTGAAAAATACATCTGTGGGATAAGGTTGGTAACAAAGTGGCTGTTTCCGAATGACGGCAAACACAAGGACGGAGAGTACAAGACCAGCAAGCCTGACACAGACAACCTGCAGAAGATGTTCAAGGACTGTATGACAAAGCTTGACTTCTGGACAGACGACCAGCTTGTGGCGAGTGAGATATGCGAGAAGTTTTGGGCGGACATACCCGGCATTTATGTGAGGATAGAGGAGCTATGACGATACACGAGGTAAAGAAAAGTCTTGGACGCAGGGTGAGCTACAACGGCTCTGATTGCTACGAACTGACAGGGTGCATTATCCGCAAGAGCAGCAAGACAGGTCAGTTCTTCTATCAGGCAGAGATCGCTGACAAGACTTGCGGCAATACGTTGATGTATTGTAGGCTGGAAGAGTTGAGGTGTGAGGAGGCAAAAGAATGAAAACACATGATCTGAAACTTAGCATAGAATTTTGTGACGCTGTTCTGAGAGGTGAGAAAACTTTCGAGGTCAGAAAGAATGACAGAGGTTTTCAGACAGGAGATCTGATAAGATTTATACCGACTGACGGAACGTCTTATCGTAGTTCAGACGGCACAGTAAGAGAACACGCAAAACATGAGATATCGGGACATACATACAAGATAACATATATCCTCAACGGCTGGGGAATAAAGAACGGGTATGTTGTGCTGGGAATTAAGGAGTATAGACAAACTGAGGAGGTATAACAATGTCAAGATATATTGACGCAGAAAAGTTAAAGTGTTCTATTGATTCGGAAACAGACAGCATATTTGATTGGGATATGACCATAGAAGAACTTTATTATAACCTGTGCAAACTGATTGATGATGAACCTACCGCAGATGTGCAGGAGGTCAAGCATGGAGACTGGCTTAAACCTGGCAATGACCCAATTGACAATAAACAATGGATATGTTCCGAATGCAAAGGATTAACTGAAACGGCATATTATTGTGGGCATTGCTACTATAATTACTGTCCTAACTGCGGAGCTAGAATGGACGGTGTTGCTAATGGCTGACCCAATGACCATGTCACGCCTGAAAGCCTACCGCAGGAACGCCTCAGCCATTGAGGACATCAAGGCAGAGCTTTCGGGCAAGTACGTTGCTGACAGTATCAGCGTATGCACTCCGCCGTCCTACACGCCACACAGCACACGCATAGATGGCTTCTTGCCAAACGGTGATACACTTTCACTGCTGTGCGAGCAGGCACGGCTAGAGCGTGAGCAGAGGACTGTGGAGGAGTTTATCAAGGGAATAGAGGACTATCAGACACGGCGAATGTTTGTACTGAAATTCATCAAGGGTAAGACGTACTTACAGATAGCTATGCAGGTTAGTGGTGGGAGAATCACAGAGGACGCAGTTGAAAAGAAGATAAAAAGATATATTTCAAAAAAATCTTGATTTGTCGGTTTTGTCGGTTTTTGCTGTGTTATAATTTATACTGAGGAAAGTGTAGATGTACCTCAGACTTGTACTTTCATTGAAGTCACCTCCAATTTTCTAAGCCCCGTAAGGGGCTTATGCAGAACGTGAGTGCATGAGCTTGCGGTCTGCGCCATGCGGTCAGTTGGTTGCCCGGAAAAGCCAACACATAATATTTGAACCGCCGCCAAGCTTTCGGGCTTCGGGCGGTGTATGCAGGTCGAGAGTGTGCCAGCTCAACATCTGCTCCACCATTTACAAAACTCCTTATAATATTTTCACAAGAGACACTCCTATGGGGTGTCTTTTGCGTTGCACGGAGGTATACAATGCCAGTACCAAGACCAGACCGAAACGGCTCACATCAAACGCAGTTTCGCATAAATAAGAAGAAGATATATGCTACCCAAACAGTCTGCGGTATCTGCGGTAAGCCTGTTGATTTTTCCTTGAAGTATCCTCACCCACTGTCAGCTTGCATTGATCATATCATACCTATCGCAAAAGGCGGTCACCCCTCAGCCCTTGAAAACCTACAGCTTGCTCATTGGTGTTGCAATCGTCAGAAATCTGATAAATTGGTAGAAAAACAGGTGTTTGATCAAAAGGTTGAAGCCGTATCCAACCGTGTTTTACCGCAAACTTTTGATTGGAAGTCGATTTAAACACGAATTTTCACGAAATTTTCAATTTTTTTGAGCATATGGGGGCATACCACCCCCTTTGAGGGTACTTTTCACGTTCACGCCTTCATTGTGTAAATATCTCGCAGAATTTTAAACAGGAGCAATAATATGACAAACGAAATATACGGAATTGACTATCTGCGACGCAGACTTGCCGATAAACAAACACGAGTGCTATTGAGATATAAGTACTACGAAATGAAAAATAACGCACAGGACTTTTCGAGCCTTGCTCCCGAAAAATTCAAGGGGCTAAAGGAAACTGTCGGTTGGTGTGCGAAAGCAGTCGATAGCCTTGCTGACCGCTTGCAGTTCGATGAATTTCAAAATGATGAATTTAATCTGAGCGAAATATTCTTGTCAAACAATCAGGATATACTCATTGATTCTGCGGTGCTTTCGGCTCTTATCTCAGCGTGTTCTTTCGTCTATATCCGAGAAGATAACGGCTATCCTCGCCTGCAGGTAATTGACGGCTCAAATGCCACCGGTATCATTGACCCTGTGACAAATCTGCTTACCGAGGGCTATGCAGTGCTTGAGCGTGACAGCATGGGTGTTGTAAAGACAGAGGCTTATTTCATGGCAGGCATGACGGAAATATACTCCCATGGCGTGCTTGTTCAGCGTATACCAAGTTCTGCACCATATGCACTGCTCGTGCCGATAATATATCGTCCTGACGCAAAGCGTCCGTTCGGTCACAGCCGTATTTCAAGAGCCTGTATAGCCTATACGCAGACAGCTCTCAGAACTATAAAACGCTCTGAGGTGTCGGCTGAATTTTACAGCTTCCCTCAAAAATATGTGCTTGGATTATCTGAGGACGCAGAGTTCAATAACCGCCTTGCTACGATATCCTCTTTTCTGAACTTCACGAAAGACGGCGACGGCGATCACCCCATTGTAGGACAGTTTCAACAGCAATCAATGACGCCTTATACTGAACAGCTGAGAACACTTGCAAGCCTGTTTGCAGGAGAAACAGGGCTGACCCTTGATGACTTGGGCTTTGCCACCGAAAACCCCTCCAGCGCAGAGGCTATCAAGGCAGGTCATGAAAACCTACGATTAACGGCACGCAAGGCGCAGAGGACGTTCGGAACAGGTCTGCTCAATGTGGGCTATCTTGCCGTTTGTATCCGTGACAGATACGCATATCATAGAGATGCGTTCAGAGATACAAAAGTCGCATGGCTGCCTATCTTCGAGCCTGACGCTGCGGCACTCTCGGGTGTGGGCGACGCTATCTTGAAGATAAACCAGGCTGTTCCTGACTACTTAGGTGCAAGAAACATAAAGGCTCTCACAGGTATGGAGAGTGACGGCAAATGAGCGCACTTTCAAACAAAATAAAAAGCGACCTTGTCAAGCTTTCAAAAAGCGACAAACATTTGCAGAGCATTATAAAAAGGCTTGAAAGCGGTAACGCAAACCTCGCTGATGTTGATGACTTTGCACAGGCAACAGGAACTGTGCTGAAAAAAGTCTTTGAGAAAAGCATAACCGAAAGCCCAAAGGCTTTTACAGATGAACAGCTTATTGCTGAGATGCTCGGTGATATATTCGGTGATAATTACGAGCTTATAAACTCTGTGGCTGAAAATATCCAAAAGCAGCTTGATAAGGTGGCAGGCATAGGCATAAAGCCGCAAAGATCAGATTTTCCCTCTGAGAGGATAGAAAATCTTGCAAAAGTGACTGCTCAAAAGGACCTTACCGACAAGACGGCACTAAGCGAGTTCACTGCGTCAGTTGAGAACATAAACGGCTCGATTTTTACCGATTATGTCAAAACAAATGCTGACTTTCGCAGTAAGGCAGGACTTAAAGTCTACGTTATCCGCTCAGACCACAGCAAGTGCTGCGCATGGTGTTCAAAGCTTGCAGGAAAGTACGTCTATCCCGATGTTCCCAAGGACGTGTGGCGACGGCATAAGCGCTGCACCTGTGAGATAACCTACGTCAATGAAAAGGCAGGCACATATGATAAGATAAGCTACTCAGACGTTCAAAACGGCAAAGAGATCGAAACACGCAAGCAGGTCACAAGGCTCACACCTGAGCAGGCGAGAGCTAAAGAAAAAGAAGTGCTGAAAAGGCTTGACAAACGGGGTGGAAGTGGTATAATAAAGATGAAAGATATACCAATAGAAAAATCTATTGGCGCAAAGGCTAAGAATTATGATATTTTAGATCCTCAAACAGGAGAATATTTCAATTTTGTTGAGGGTACGAAAATACAAAATCCAAAGGTTTTTGCAGGAAAAGGAGGTACTAAACCCTTAAATCCAGAAGTGGCGGACGGACTTTCTAAACAAATTGGTGGTAAGCCTGAAAACTGGCAGCATTTAAAAGGCATAGGGGTTATTGACTATTACGGTGAAGAAGTAAAAGCCGAAGTCCATTGGTTCCAAGAAGAAAGTGTTGGAAAACACAAGTTTAAAGTAAAGAGGTGGTTGGATAATGACGATTAAGTATATTGGCAAAACAATTTCATTTGCGCTCACACATAATAAAACATATGAAGTGATATCTATTGAAAAGAAATGGTACAGGATACTTGATGACACTGGTGAAGATTATCTGTACCCCCCTGAAAACTTTGAGATCATTGAAAAATAGCGTACTGGTTATCAGTATCTTTTACCGCTTGACTAAGGTCGGGCGGTATTTTTATACCCAAATATCGGAACTTAGCACCTTAACGGGTGCTTTTTTCATACCCAAAAGGAGGTAATTCCCTATTGAGGATAAGAGAGTCGGCAGGCAGACCCCCACCACAGCCCTTGTCCTGCCTTATGAACAGACTAAGGGCAACGAGGCTGTAGAGTTATATAACAGCACAGGCAGAACTGCTCAGGAATGGCAGGAAATACAGCTATATGACATCATGGCGACCAATGACGAGGGATTGTGGACGCATATGAAATACGGCTACAGCGTGCCAAGACGTAACGGAAAATCTGAAATACTTATAATGCGTGCTCTCTGGGGACTTATCCACGGAGAGCGTGTTCTTTATACGGCACACAGAACGACCACCTCTCACAACGCATGGGAAAAGGTCATTGAACGTCTTGCAAAAGCAGGATATACCGAAAAAGAGGACTTCAAGACCACAAAACAGTTTGGCCTTGAACGTATTGAGTGGCTCAAAGATAATGACGGAGGTCTTATCAACTTCCGTACACGTTCATCAAAAGGGGGACTTGGTGAGGGCTATGACCTGCTCGTTATAGACGAGGCTCAGGAGTACACGGCTGACCAAGAAAGTGCATTGAAATACGTTGTTACCGATTCTGCAAACCCTCAGACACTGATGTGCGGCACTCCTCCCACTGCGGTATCATCTGGAACTGTGTTCTATCAGTATCGCCGTGATACGCTTAGCGGTACTAACGTTGACAGCGGCTGGGCAGAGTGGAGCATACCTGAAATGGCTGACGCACATGACCCTGAACTTTGGTATGAAACAAATCCCTCACTCGGCACGATATTAACCGAGCGTAAGATACGTTCAGAGCTTGGCAAAGACCAGACAGACGATAATATCCAGCGTTTAGGACTGTGGTTAAGATACAATCAGAAGTCCGCTATAAGCCGAGAGGAATGGCATAACTATCAGCTCGATACAGCACCAAAGCTTTCAGGCACATCTGAGCTGTTCTTCGGCGTTAAGTATGCAAGATATACGGCAAATGTTTCTCTTGCAGTTGCCGTTAAAACTTCTGACGGCAAAATATTCGTTGAAGCTATCGACTGCCGCCCTGTGCGAGAGGGGAACGGCTGGATAATCTCATATCTCAGAAATCCTCACGCAAGGCAAGTGACCATAGACGGTGCAAACGGACAGGCTGTGCTTGAAAGTGATATGAAAGACGCAGGAGTTAAGTGCAAGGCTGTGCTGCCAAAGGTTGCTGAGGTGGTGCAGGCGTCAGCTCAGTTTGAGCAAAGTCTGTTTGCTGATAAGATATGCCACGCAGAACAACCTGCACTTGAGCAGGCTGTTTCAAATTGCGAACACAGAGCCATAGGCTCAGGCGGAGGTTTCGGTTACAGCTCTATTATGGAGGGTGCTGACATTTCGCTGTTAGAGTCGGTGGTGCTTGCACATTGGAGCTGTGCGAACGCTAAAGAAAAGAAAAAGCAAAAGATAAGCTACTGATATTTGAAAGGAATGATATTATGGCAGAAGAATTTGAGCCTGTCACAACGCAGGAACAGCTTGACAAGATCGTAAATGCCAAGCTGGAGGAAAACACAAATGCTGTCACAAAGCAGTTTGAGGGATATGTTTCCCCTGCTGATATGGCAGAAAAGGTCAAGGGCTATGAAACCACTATAGCAGACCTTACGGCAAAGGGCAAGGCGGCTGAACAGAGCCTTTGTAAGCTGAGAGCCGCACAGGAGTACGGACTTCCTGCGGAGCTTTCTGACAGGCTCAGCGGTGAGGACGAAAAGTCTATAAGAGCCGATGCAGAAAAGATGTCAAAATACTTTAAGACATCATACAATGCCCCTGATTTCAGAGCAGAGGGCGACCCAAGCAAAAACAGTGCGGAAAACGCACTTAGAAAAACACTTGAAAAGCTGAAAGGAGAATAATCATGGCAGAAACAATTAAGAGAGGCACACTTCTTGAGCCTGAAACAGTAACAAGCATTTTCTCAACAGTAAAGGGACATTCCACCCTTGCAAAGCTCAGCAGAAGAGATCCTGTGTCCTTTAACGGCAATGACTATTTCGTTTTCTCTATGGACGATGAGGCGGACGTTATCGGTGAAAGCGAGGCTAAATCCGCAGGCAATGCTAAACCCGGCAAGGTGACGATGCGTCCGCTGAAGATAGAATACGGCGCACGTTTCAGCGACGAGTTCATCTACGGAACAGACGAGAAAAAGCTTGAAGTCATCAAGTCTTTTGCAGAGGGCGCAGCTATCAAATTCGCTCGTGCGATAGACATTCTCGGCTTTCACGGAATCAATCCAAGAAAGAAAACTGTTGTCGCTGCTTTGGATAATAACTATATCGACAAGGCGGTAGCTGACAATAGTGCAAAGGTCGATTTTGACAGCACAGACCCTGAGGGCAATCTTGAAGACGCTATTGCTCTGCTTGGCGACTACGAGGCAACAGGCTTTGCACTTTCAAAGGACTTTGCCTCTGCACTTGCAAAGCTCAAGGTCAACGGCGTAAAGCAGTATCCAGAGTTTGCTCTCGGTGCAAACCCGGGCAGCCTTAACGGCACAGCCTGCGATGTAAATTCCACCGTAAACTTTAACAAGGGTACAGACAGGGCTATCGTAGGCGACTTTGCGAGAGCCTTTAAGTGGGGCTATGCTAAGGAACTTCCTTTGGAGGTCATTCCTTATGGCGACCCTGATAACTCAGGCAGAGATCTGAAAGGTCACAATGAGGTGTATCTCAGAACAGAGGCTTATATCGGCTTTGCTATCCTTGACCCTAAGGCATTTGCAGCCGTTCAGGCCGTTCAGGCAACAGAATGAGCAGCATTTATGCCACTATCGACGACATAGCAGTATACGGACGAAAGCTTACATCACAGGAGCAGCAGGCGGCGGATAGTCTTATCGAGACCGCCTGCGCAAAGCTCCGTGTTATAGGCAAGCGTTACGGCGTTGATGTCAATGCCCTTGTGACAAGTGATGAAGACTATGCGTTGACAGTAAAGGCGATAATCTCAAAAGCTGTTGTGAGAAGTCTTGACTGTTCGGCTGATAATGCACCACCTGCTGTGCAGGCATCTCAGGCAGCTATGGGCTATTCGGTGTCAATGACTTATCTCAATTCAGGACAATCTTTATATTTTCTCAAAAACGAGTTGAAAGAGCTTGGTATTATTCGTCAGAGGTGGGGAGCTATGGAGGTATATGACTATGAGAACAATGATAAAGGGAATTTCGGTGAAGCTTAAAGTGCAGACGCAGACAGGCGTTGACGGCTTTGGCAGACCAACTTATGAGGATAGTTGGGAGCTTGTTGACAACGTTCTTGTGGGCGAGCCGTCATCTGATGATGTTATAAGTGAGCTTAACTTATCGGGTAAGCGCATAGCTTATGTGCTTGCTATACCGAAAGGCGACACTCACACCTGGGAGAACACGGAAGTTGAGTTCTGGGGAATGACGTTCAAAACTGTTGGTATCCCTACGCAGGGCATTGAAGAAAACCTGCCCCTCAGTTGGAACAAGAAAGTCAAGGTGGAGCTGTATGGGTAAAGTGAAGATAGTTCTTGACCGCAAGGCAGTAAGGCAAATGCTGCGTTCAAAAGAGGCTGAGAACATATGCCGTGAGTTTGCCGACAAAGCGGCACAGCGGCTGGGTGACGGCTACGAGGTGTCAACCTACTCAGGCAAAAAGCGTGTGAACGCAAGCATAAAGGCTGTGACCTACAAGGCGAGAAAGGAAACAAAGCAGGACAATGCCATATTAAAGGCGGTGCTGAGAAAATGATAGAAGAAGTTATACTGGGCTATCTGAGCAAGAGTCTTGGCGTTCCTGTGTTTATGGAAGAGCCGTCCTCACCGCCGCAGAAGTATATCATCATCGACAAGCTGGGCTCGTCTGAGAAAAACAGACTATTTTCTGCGACCTTTGCCGTGCAGTCATACGGCGGCAGCCTTTATGATGCAGCAAAGCTCAATCACACCGTCAAGGCAGCTATGCGTGACGCTGTGATACTTGATGATGTCATATCCTGCAAGCTGAACAGCGACTACAACTACACCGATGAGGAAACAAAACGATACCGCTATCAAGCAGTATTCGATATACGATTTTACGATTAAAAGGAGAGATAACAATGGCAAATACCAATAATGCAAACAACGTTACCGCAGGCAAGCCTAAGATAGGCGGTGCGGTATATCGTGCTCCTAAAGGCACAACACTGCCGACAGACGCAACATCGGCTCTTGCAGCGGAGTTCAAGTGCCTCGGCTATTGCTCAGAGGACGGTCTTTCAAACGGCAATGACCGCTCAAACAGCAATATAGCAGCCTGGGGCGGAGATGTAGTGCTCAATATGACCAATGCAGGCAGCGACACATTCACACTGACGCTCATCGAAACGCTCAACGAGGAAGTGCTCAAAACTGTCTACGGCTCTGATAACGTCACAACTGCACTTGAGGGCAAGGACATAACCGTGTCCGTGAACGGCGGTTCTGACGAGGAGAACGTGTATGTTTTCGAGCTTATCCTCAAGGACGGAGCGTTAAAGCGTATCGTAGTCCCTTGTGCCTCTGTAACGGCTCTGGGCGAGATCAAGTATATAGACACTGACGCCGTGGGCTATAACATCACGCTGACAGCCGTCAACGACAGCAAGGGCAACTCACACTATGAGTACATTCACCTGAAATCTGAGTAACAGGAGGAAGATCATATGCTTAAAGGTATCACAAAAAGCGGCTTTGACTATGAGATAGAGGATAAGGCTCTTGACAACTGGGAGCTGCTTGAATCACTTGTGGCGATAGATGAGGGCGACACTGCCGCTGTCGTCAAGGTGGCAAGACAGCTCCTTTCCAAGGCACAGCTCGACAGCCTCAAAAAGCATTGCAGAGATATAGACACAGGAATAGTGTCAAGAAACAAGATGCTTGCAGAGATCGCCGACATACTGAAAGGCGAAGGCTCAGAGGGCGACAAAACAAAAAACGCCTGAGGGCTGTCTGCGGACTTGCCCATATGATATGCCGTGATGAGATGTCGCTTGCCTGCGATCTCGCAGAGGTCTATCACATATACGACTACAAAACGCTGCCGCTTTCCTCAGTGGCGGCGTTTTTTATGGGTCTGCGTCCCGACAGCCGATGTAAGATGCTGCTCTCCGGGGATAAGGTCACTCTTGACACGCTCCTTGCTGCAATGATATATGACAAGCTTGCGTGGCTGCAATGGGCGAAAACGAAAGATGGTGCAAGAGGTGTGAACATACCCGAAACTGTTGTTTCAAAGCTTTTAGGCGACAGTGAGAGCAAGACACGAGGATTTACAAGTATCGAAGAATTTGAAAAGGCAAGGCAAGATCTGATAGGAGGTGAAACGTAATGGCGGAAGGAACTAAGCTGGCAGACGCATATGTGCAGATAATACCTATCTCGGAGGGGATAACAAGCAAGATAAAGGAACTCTTTAAGGACCTGCCCGACGAGGGCGACAGTGCAGGCGAGAAAACAGGCGAAAGCTTTGCAACGAAACTCAAAAAGGCTATAGCGGCGGCAGGTGTGGGAGCGGCTATAAGCAAGGTCGTCACCTCTGCATTCACTGAGGGTGCGGCACTTGAACAATCTCTTGGCGGTGTTGAAACGCTCTTTAAAAAGCACGCTGATATCGTCAAGAAGAACGCACAGGATGCCTACAAGACCGCAGGAGTAAGTGCAAACGAGTATATGGAGAACGTCACGAGCTTTTCAGCGTCGTTGCTTTCATCTCTTGGCGGTGACACTCAAAAGGCGGCTGAGGTCGCTCACACTGCTATGGTGGATATGTCCGACAACGCCAACAAATTCGGCTCGGATATGCAGTCCATACAGACCGCTTATCAGGGCTTTGCAAAGCAGAACTACACAATGCTCGACAACTTAAAGCTGGGCTACGGCGGCACGAAGTCTGAAATGGAACGGCTCTTGCAGGACGCTCAAAAGCTCAGCGGCGTTGAATACAACATTGATAACCTGAGCGACGTTTACAACGCTATCCACACCATACAGGAAAACCTTGACATCACAGGCACTACCGCCAAGGAGGCAAGCACAACCTTTTCGGGGTCATTTGCAAGTATGAAAGCTGCCGCAAAGAACTTTCTGGGCGTGCTTACCGCAGGGGGTGACACCGACAAGGCTTTCAATGACCTGTTAGGCTCGGCAGACACTTTCTTTGACAATGTGAAACGCCTTGCTAAAAGCTTTCTCTCACAGTCTGTGCAGGTGTTTGACACGGCAGTGGGTCAGCTTTTTGAGAAAATGGGCGTTGACGCTGAGAACATCGAGGGCGTTATAGAGGGTGTTCACAACGTCCTTAAATCCATAACAGCGGCAATTGTGACATTCATTGCGGTGTCAAAGGTGTCTGCGGTCACAAAGTCCTTTGAGGGACTTACTCTGCAAATGATACAGAGCAAGGTTCAGGCAACGGCTATGAATGCCCAAATGGCAATAACGCAAAATCTTGCAGCAGGTATCGCCGCAGGAGTTGCACTTATAGGCAGTGCGATCATAAATCATTTTGCCAACGAGATAGACGTCACAGAAAGCAGTATAGTGAATTTGTCCGAGAGCGTCAAACAGTTTTCGGACAAATGTCTTTCCACCAAGAGTGCTGTTGAAAGTCTTCACGAGGAGCTTGCCGACAACACAGACAGTAATAAAAAGCAGGCTGACTCTTATCGTGCACTCAATGACAGGCTCAAAGAGCTGAATGAAACTGAAAATAAAAGTGCTGATGAAAAAGCCGAAATGCAATCCATTATAGATCAGCTCAACGGCGATATAGAGGGTCTTAATCTGACCATAGATGATCAGACAGGCGGCTTGAAAAACAACACAGCCGCAGTAAGCGATATGCTTGACGCTTATGCGGATATGCAGGATACAAAGGACTTGCAGGATAAGCTTGCGGAGGCTCTGAGAAACCAAGCGGCGGCTCAGAACGAGTATGATGAAGCACTTGAACGATACAAGCAGGCCAAGGCTGACGGCTTGACAGGTGATGATTTTGACGCACTTGCACTGTCCCTCAACACCGCTCACGGTGCACTTACAACAGCTAACAATGACCTTTCCTCTGTAAGACAGTCCATAGAGGAAGCAAACACCGCTCAGAAAGAATTTGCCGACGCTTATGCTCTTACCACAGGCTCGATAGCAGAACTCTCGGAAGAAACGCTGTCGCAGATAAATGACATCTGTGGCAAGTATGCAGACGCATACAAAACCCAGCACGATCTTGTGTTCGGACAGATAGATCTTCTTGACGAGTTCTGTGGAAAGTCAGATGTGACCGCCGAACAGCTTATCGCAAATCTTGACGATAACATAAACGGCTTTACCGACTGGGAAAACAATCTTGCCAAGCTGAAGAAAAAGGTAGCAGACGGCATTATCACTCAGGACTTTTACAACAATCTTGAAGAAATGGGTCCAAAGGGTGCAGGATACGCAAAGGCGTTTGTTGATATGTCAGATAAGGAACTCAAGAAATACTCTGCCAAGAGCAAGGGCATATTTGACGAAATGAATGACTACGTTGACGGAAGTATGAGCAAGATGAAAGATTCTTCTGCAAAGCTCCTTGCAGACCTTGTTGACCTGCCGTCACAAAACTATTACAGTATGCGGACGGCGTATGAAGTACTAGGACAGTACGCCGCAGACGGCTACGCAGACGGCATACAGAGCAGAATGTCATTTGTAAGTGCCACAGTAAATGAAATGGTCATAAGGGGCATAAACGCCGCAAGACTTGCACAGGATTCACACTCGCCTTCAAGAGTTTTCCGCACGCTGGGCGGATATGTGGGAGAGGGATACGCTCTTGGCGTGGCTGATGAAACATATCTTGCGGTGCAGGCTTCTGAAAACATGGTCAGATCTGCAATACAAAGTGCCAGCAGTGTTGACAGCAGGATAGATGTATCTTCACTGAGAGAACAGACAGCTACACAAACTGTGCCTGATACGTCAAACATGGGTATGCGGTCGGCTATACTCAACGCCCTTGCAGAGTATGCCTCTGTTGACGGCAAAAGCACCAAACAGCCTATCAATGTAACTGTGGAGATAGACAAGCGAGCCGTTGGTAAGGCTGTGGTAGAAGATATAAACTCGCTGACAAAGCTTAACGGCAAGTCGCCGCTTATGTAAGGAGGTCAAAATGGCGTATCTTAAATTTGGTGATACTGAAATAGCCGTGCCGACAACATTCACCATAGACAAGAAGAAAATAATGTCCGACAATGCAGGGCTTGCGTCTACCTGCCGATATGTGGGCGATGTAAAGGGCTTGCAGACCACGCTTCACATAGAGTGGGCAAATCTTAAACCGCAGGAAGTAGCAATTATAAACGAGTATGTTCTGAATGTGCAGGACGCTGATTTTCCTGTTACCTATCTTGATGAAACGTTCAACATGGTCACGGCACGTTTTAGGGCAGAGGGTACAACATACGAGCAGTGGGGTTGGGATAAGAAAAGACAGCTTTGCAAGATGCTTTCCCTTGACCTTTATGCCTATTCCGGTACAGGTGAGGTGACATAAATGTACACAGTAAGCGACATTGTATCATCAAAGATAGAGAGCTATTGCAGAACGTGGAGAATGGAGCTTGAAGACACAAACAGCATACTTACAGGCGACAAGATAGTATCTGCAAGCAGTACAGCTCAAAGCACATCTATTTCCGACGATATAGAACTGGGCGCAGTATGTTCGCAATCGTGGAACATAAATATCAATGATGTTGATACGAAATTTCTCGGCAAAGAGTATGACCTTTCCTTGTACCTTGCGGACTTTACCAGCGAAACCACCTACTCCACCCTAGAATCCTACACCTACGCAGAACTCTCAAAGCTGACAGTTGAGCAGATAAGTAAGCTTGGAGAGGTGCTTGACGGAGAGAGAATACCGCTCGGACGGTTTACTTGTGTCAAATCGAAAAAGTCAGGCGGAAATACTGAGGTCACTTTTGCGGATAGGTTGTATTTTTCCGACAAGGTCTACAAGCCAAAAGTCGCCCTGCCTGCATGGAGCAAAGCTATCGAGGACGATATTTGCAAGCAGTTGGGACTTCAAAACGGCAACGACTATACCATCCCTGCAAAGCTCCGTGTAAAGGGCGGTGCAAGGCTCTATGGCAAGGGGCATATACGCCTAAAGACCGCAAACTTCGACTTCAAAATAAATACCGTGCCGAAAGATACAACCATGCGGCAAATGCTCAGCTACATAGCTTCGGCACAAGGAGAGTTCGGGTACGTTGACCGCTTCGGGCGGTACGTCCGCAAATGGTACGGCTCGAGCGTGAAGATACTGGACAACAACACTATCGACCTGCCAACACTGGGAGAACGTCCGAATATCCTCGCAGGCATTGTCTGCAAGGTCAGCGACAGCGAAACTCTGCGGCTGGGCAACACCACAGGCTCGGCAGGGCGTGTGGTGGAGTTTGAAAATCCATATATGACAATGTCGCTGCTGCGGTCATTGTGGCATAGGGTAGGCGGCTTTTCGTGGTATACAACGGAGCTTTTTCACCGCCTTGGCGACCCACGATTTGACGTCGGGGACGTTGTGACATACGTCAGCGACAGCGGCGAAAGCTACGATATACCAATAACTAACATAGGATTCAATTTTGACGGCGGACTTTCAGCCGATATTTCTGCGGTGGGTCTGTCTGTGGAAGAACAGCTTTAGGAGGCGAGATAATGGACGAAAATGAGATAACAACTGTGGCTGATACGCAGGCGGAGAATACTGCCGATACAGCGGACACAGGTCAGACAACGCCCACCACTGAGGAGCTTATCCAGCAGCTCACGGCGAGGGTGGCAGCTCTTGAAGAAATAGTGGGCGAGGAGGAGTATGAGCTGCGGTACTCGGGCGAACAGACGGACGAGCTTTTAGACGGCGGTACAGCGGTGTTTCGTGCAAAGACAGCGGCGCAGATAGTAAGCCTTGTGAACAGGCTCTACCCACTGTATATGCGGTGGGGGTCTTTCACGGTGAATATGAAGGTCAACGCCGACAACGGCTCACAATGGACTTACAACACACGCACAGGAATGATACCCTCGGGGGTCACTAACCCTGCGGTGTTTATGGTGTGCGACTGGGGCAAAAAGCACTTCAAGTCACAGAGTTTTCAATACAAAGTCGCAAGCAACGGCAGGGACATCGACTGGGAGGCATACCTTGAGCACACCTCAGACCAGGGCGGCACATACGCTTTCAAGGTGTACTATCTCATAGTCGGCAAAAATGCGGAAGGGGGAAGTATAGTTGGCTAGTTTCACGGAAAATCTCGGACTTAAAAAGCCCGACAGATTGGACAGGTTCAGCATCGATGACTTCAACGGCAATATGGATATTATTGATACTATACGGCGAGCGGACAGAGCCTTGTGGGGGTGTCGGTAGGAGAAGCGTACGGAAATATAGGTATAACAGGCATAGCGGAGGCGGTCGAAGATGAAAATATATGAGGGAACAGACGGACTAAGAGGATTAGTCAAGAAGCTTATCGAGGTCTATGACTTTAAGAAAGTTGTGTTCGAGGGCGATAATGCGAGTATTGATACACAAAATGCCACCTTTCAGCTTTGGGTAACAGATGAGCTGTTTTTAAGAGGGCAATTTTCTGATACAAATAGTAACTTTGGCTGGTGTGACTTGAGGACACAAGCATTAACTTGTCCTTGTGTAAGTACTGCACCTCGTACTGGAGATCCTAGACGTTGGGTCATTTACAAACAAAATGACCTAGTTGCTATGGGTATAGACAGTAATACCACTAGTAGACCTGGTATAAATATAATAATTGGTGAAGTAACTAACTATGAAACAGGAGAAACCGAAATAGGAATGGCCACAAGTTGTGCTGATAATAATATTCGCTTATATACAGTATTCACTGATGGGGCTACTATTAAATCTACTCCTTATAGATATTTTTGTCAGCAGAAATCGGTGACTTCACTTGCTCCTGTAGTTTCTACTGATTTAAACAAAGGTTTTACAAATGTGTATCATATACTTTCTCATATACAGGGTATATCAGATAGCTATAATAACAGTGACTATGCTGTACCTACGCAAACTATACTGCTCAATAATAAGAAATATCTGTTAAGCAGATTTGCATTTGAGATAAAGGAGTAAGACATGACAAACATAAAAACAGCGGTTTTAGCCGCTATCGGAACTATCGGGGGCGGCATTGCCGCTCTTTTTGGAGGGTGGACAAGCGCCATGACTACGCTTATCATTTTTATGGTGATAGACTATGCAACAGGCATAATAGTGGCAGGCGTATTCCACCGCTCAGGCAAGTCTAAAAGCGGAGCACTTGAAAGCAGGGCAGGCTTCAAAGGGCTGTGCCGCAAGGGTATGATACTTCTTATCCTGCTTGTGGCGTGCAGGCTTGACCTTATGCTTGGCACAGGGTACATAAAGGACTGCGTGTGCATTGCATTTGTGGTGAACGAAACGCTGTCTATAATCGAAAACGCAGGGCTTATGGGCGTACCGATACCGCAGGTACTCATAAAGGCAATAGATGTTTTAAAGGCTAAGGAGGAGAAATAATATGGGAAAAACATTTAAGGGCATTGACGTTTCACAGTTCCAGGGGAACATTGACTTTGGCAAAGTCAAAAAAAGCGGAGTTGAGTTTGTTATCATTCGTGCAGGCTTCGGCTGGTATGCACATCAGAAAGACCCATTTTTTGAGCAGAACTACAAGCGTGCAAAGGCGGCAGGGCTAAAGGTTGGTGTATACTGGTACTCTTATGCAATGTCAGAGGCAGACGCCAAGGAAGAGGCAGAAACTTGTCTGAGCATTATCAAGGGCAAGCAGTTTGAGTACCCGATATACTTCGACCTTGAGGAGTCGAGTCAGTTCAGAAAAGGCAGAGCATTTTGCGACAGTCTTGTCAAGACTTTCTGCAATGCACTTGAACATGCAGGCTACTGGGCAGGACTGTATATCAGCCGTTCGCCTTTACAGCAGTACATATCTGCCTCTGTTGCCAAGAGATATGCTTTGTGGGTCGCTGAGTACGGCTCACGCTGCAACTTTAGCGGCACTTATGGTATGTGGCAGTACACAAGCAGTGGCAAGGTCAGCGGTATCAGCGGCAATGTTGACCTTGATATCTGCTATGTGGACTATCCTGCGAAGATAAAGGCGGCAGGGCTAAACGGCTTCAAGAAGCAGACTGTCAGACCGACTAGCAAGCCGACTACAAGCTCCACCAAGAAGGCAGTGACTTACACTGTGAAGCGTGGTGACACGCTCTCAGGCATCGCACGGCGTTACAAGACCACTGTTGCGAAGCTTGTCAAGAACAATGGTATCAAGAACGCTAATCTCATTTATGTGGGGCAGAAGATAAAAATCAAATAGGTAGTAAGACAGCCGTCTCGGAGTGATCTGAGGCGGCTGTTTTTTTGTTTAGTATATAAGAACAATCGTGTAAAAATCGTGTACAAAAAAGAAAACCACCGTAAATACGGTGGTTTTCGTATGCTTGGCGGAGAAGGAGGGATTCGAACCCTCGATGAGCTATTAACCCATACACGAGTTCCAGTCGTGCGCCATAAACCGGGCTAGGCGACTTCTCCAGTTTATCATTTTTTTATATGTGTCACACTATCCAAGCGACTTTAATATTATACCATATGATCTTTTACTTGTCAAGACATTTTTGAAACTTTTTTTGTTCTTTTCTTGCTCGATATTACCGTGTAAAAAAGATCAATATGTGATGTTTTATTTATTAACAATAGTCTTGAAAGTTTTCATTTTATTTTCTATATGAACATGTTACCGAAAATTTTCGCAATTCAGAAAACGATTAAGTGAATAATTTAGTTTATTTGTAACAAATTTAATCAAATATATGCATTGGTAATATTGAAAATAGCTTAATAATTTTACCGCAAAAATAAAATAGCCGTTAAAATGTTTACGAAAATTCACAAAATGCCTTTGACAACTCGAGGCAAATGTGATATAATATTTGAATAACTGTAGGGTGCAGTGCGTCTAAATGCGACATTATAGGGAAGGTGAGACATTTTGGGAAGAAAACGCATTGGAGTGATATTGTCTGAAGCAGAAAGCTATTATCAGGAAAGATTGCTGAAAGGCATAATGACAAAGGCTTTTCAGCTTGACTATGATGTGCTTATCTTCACAAGCTTTGTCAAAGAGTCATTCTTAAAAGCAGTGTCTGTTGGAGAAATGCAGATATATGACGCTATAAATTATGATAAGCTCGATGGTGTTATCGTTTTGGCAGATACATTAAAAATGCCTGGGCTTTTTGACAAAATATGCAGGGATATAGATGAGAAATGTCATGTTCCTGTGGTTTTTATAGATGGAAGCTATAAGGACTATGAAAGTATTTATACCCGTGACGAAAAACCCTTTATGCAATTGACAGAACATCTTATTGAGGTCCATGGATGCAGGAAGATACTTTTTTTGAGCGGTCCGCTGGAGACTGCCACCACTCGTGAACGGCTTGCAGGATATAAGCGTGCCCTTGAAAAGCATGGCATAGAGTATGATCCGGACTTTGTCTGCTTTGACGGAGGCTTCTGGTATGATAAAGCGGCAGAGGTGGCAAATAATATCATCTATGGCAGACGTAAAAAGCCTGACGCTATCGTTTGCTGCGGTGATTATATGGCCATAGGCGTTGTTCATGAATATCAGAAAAACGGGCTGAGCGTGCCTGAGGATATGATAGTTGCAGGTTATGATGCAATAGATGAGGCTATCCATTGCGTGCCGGCTATAACCTCTTGCTCACCACCGATCTTTGAAACTGGTGTGAACGCAGTAATGACCATTGAGGCAAGGATCAGAGGCGTCGAGCCACAGGGTCTTATAGAGGACGGCGGCAAGGTAGAGATAGGTGCTTCCTGCGGCTGTCATGAGGATTATAGCTATACAAAGCGTGATTTTTTATCATCTCAGAACAAGATGAATTATCATGACTTTTTGGACAGCAGTATGACCGATATAATGGCTTGCTCTAAAGATCCCGATGATCTGATGGCCAGGATACAATATTTTCTCTATCTTATCATTGGTCAGAAGAGATATTATCTCTGCCTTAATGAGGATTGCCTTGGAGAGCATGAGATAGTCGGTGAGATCTCCGCTGTTCCAAAGGAATATACAGAAGATATGGTGCTTTATATAAGAAACGTTGACGGCAAAAGCAGAACTCTCCATGATCCTTTTGAACTCAAAGAGATATTTCCTGATCTGGAAGAAGAGCGTGAAAGCCCTTGTGCATTCTTTATAACTCCGGTACATTTTATAGATCGGTGCTATGGCTATGCTGTGTTGTCTTACGGTGACGAAATAAAAACGATAGATATCACTTATCGTAATTGGACAAATCATGTAAGCAATGCTCTGGAATCAATGCGGATACAAAACTCCATAGCTAATCTTGCAGTCCGTGACGCTATGACAGGTGTTTATTCGAGAATAGGCATTGAGAAAAATATCCAGTTTGTTATTGACAGAATGTCAGATCCGAAAAATAAGGCTTTTATCGCTGTCTGCGATCTGGACTGCCTTAAAAAGATAAATGATAATTTTGGCCATAACTGCGGTGATATTGCAATAAAAGCTATCGCAGACGCAGTTTTGGCATCAACAAAAAATCATGAGATATGTGCAAGGGTAGGCGGCGATGAGTTTGTGGTGATAGGCTGTAACGACTATAACGACAACTATCCTGAACGATTTTCTGCAAGGGTCAATGACCGGCTTAGGGTATATAACAGGTTTGCAGGTAACGAGTTTGAGGTCAGCGTTAGTATAGGCGGTGTATGCAAACATATAACAGATATCCACGAGCTTGAAGATATGTTTACACAGGCGGATAAGATAATGTACGCAAATAAATTGGAAAGACATAAAAACAGGAAATAGCAATAGATAAAATATCAGTGCATTACAACGGACGGTCAGTGATCGTCCGTTTTTGCGTGTGAGAGACACATATCCACTTGACTTATAGGCTCAAATGTAGTATAATGTAAAAGTTAAGGCGGTTTTCTGCCTGTTAGTAAGACGATTTTTTTCGGAAAGGAAATGGATAATAAAATGGCTAAAGCTAAAAAAATAACGGCTGCTCTTACTGCCGCATTGCTTTGTACTGCGAGCCTTACCTCTTGCTCAGACACAAGCTATGTGATGACAGCAGGTGACAGCAAGATAAACGCAGGAATCTACATTTATAATGAGCTTACAGAAATGTCATATCAAATGACGATGATGTATTATCAGAAAGGCATCAAAAAGGACTATTTCGATCAGAAGGTAGACGGAAAGGCATTTGACGAGTATCTTTCAGACTATGCTCTCACTGCAACTAAGGAGTATGCGGCTGTAGTTGACAAGTTCAACGAGCTTGGACTTACTCTTTCAGATGAGGATATAAAGTCCATTAATGACAGCATAAGCAGCACATGGGATTCTCAGGGTGAGTTTTACGAGTCAGAGGGTATCTCAAAGGAATCTGTAAAGCTTGCACTCAAAGGCTCGAAAATGAGGGAAGAGCTTTTTGATCACTACTATGCAGAGGGCGGCGAGGAAGCCGTTTCAGACGATGAAATGGTGAAGTATCTTGATGATAACTACCTGAGATATAAATCCATTTCCTTTGCAAAAACTAAAGCATCAACTGATTCTTCATCATCAGCCACTGATTCTTCTACAGACTCAGCAGACGCTGCAAATGAGGAAGCCAAGGCAAAAAGAGATGAGTTCCTTGAAAAGGCTCAGGGCGTTTCGTTTGACGATTTCGACAGCATCATAGATGAATACAATGATTATGTTGCATCAAAGAAAGCCTCAGATTCAAGCTCCGCCACTGACAGCGATTCATCAGCCGCAGACAGCAGCACGACTTCTGACGACACTTCTTCTGTAGCAGAGAGCGACACAAGCTCCACAGCTTCCGACGATACATCTTCTGTATCTGACAGCACAGCAGGATCAAGTTCCGCTTCAGACAGCGACTCGTCAACGGACAGCTCATCATCAGAGCCTGACCCATATGCAAATGAGAAAATGATGAACTACGGTGCTATGGACGATTCACAGAAAGACACTACAAACGGCAAAATACTCAAAGAAGTAAGCGGTATGAGCACAGACGTTGCAACAGCTTATGAGGACGATTACGCATATTACATTCTT